>JAESGX010000157.1_pt1 | contig 53100 bp, 37 predicted proteins | sample 9269801 | NCBI WGS metagenome assembly JAESGX01 (sample SAMN16773122, study PRJNA677054) | algae metagenome | isolation source: Pleurocapsa minor GSE-CHR-MK-17-07R and co-occurring heterotrophs from wet... | place: USA: Lower Calf Creek Falls, Grand Staircase Escalante National Monument, UT ... | reverse complement strand
GAACTCCAGGCTGTGACGCTCCCGGCCCTTCTTCACCACGGTCTTTGTCTTGGTCTTCATCTGTCTCACCTCGGATTGCGATATTGAATCGCTTATCCGGGTGTCTGGGAAACCGGGGCAGGATCAAGGTGCTGGAAGTCGACAAGCAGGGCCGCATCCGGTTGTCGATGAAGGCCATTGAAGAAGGCGAGGGCGTGGCGGTCGAGTAAGCCGCTGCGTCATTGCTGCTTTGCATGAAAAAGCGGGCTTCGGCCCGCTTTTTTGCTTTCCGCGCATATGTAATTACTCAGTCAAGTGCGTTTCTCGTCACGCTTTCAACATTTATTCCTATTCGGGGCACTCAAGTGATTGCCGTTGATGGGGTACACGGCTATACCAGCGGCTGGAAGTTGTGCAGGAAATTGGCATCGTAGCGAGGGGATCGACGACTTTGGCTTGGGGTTGTCAGGAGTGGGTCAATTGTCATCAGTGCCAGAGTTTTTTCCGTTGGGCCGAAACGGCAAGACTATTCAAGCTCAATCAACGAGGCTAACGAGAGTGTTCAACCGAGAAGAATTGGACTCTTCGATTAGTTCTGTGGTCTTCGGAAAAATGCATTTCGGCTCGACGAGCCATGTTGATGCCCGTATCCGCTCAAGATGGGATTCAGTTTCAAAGAGGCACGAAAAAACTATCAAAAATCGAGGCTATTGGTATCTCAAGCCCAATCTGTTTGAAATTAAGCCCAAAAAAATTATGCCTGAATAATTCGGGCGCGCGTTCTTCGCTAAATAAAAGGATTTTTTGTGAAAAACCTACTCGCTCGCTCGATATTCTGCTTGCCGATAGTAACTTTTGGAATTTCTGCAGAAACGCTTGAACAAAAATACGAATACGCCCGCCGCGTACAGGCGGCTGAAGCCGTGGGTCCTTTGGGCACCAGCTTGTTCGGCGATCAAATCAACTACTACAACGGCTCGGCCAGTTTCACCCAAGTGGATGTTTCAATCCCGGGCAACAGCGGTCTGCCGATGCAAATTGCACGCACTTGGTCTACGGCTTCGCCCGAAGGGCCGACTGCCCCGGCTTTGTTCGGGGAATGGGAGCTCGACATACCGGTGATGCGCGGCGTGTTCGCGCGTAACTACGGATGGCAGGTCAGGACCACCACACCTAACAATCGCTGTTCCGTATCCAGTGCATCAAACGTTGAGCCAGGTACGGCAACCAATAAGACGGGCGCCTTCGGGGGTGCGGAGTATTGGCGGGGAAATTCGCTGTATGTACCTGGTTCGGGCGATCAGCAGCTTTTGTACCGTAGCGCCAGTTACACCAAACAACCTGCTGATGGTCAGACTTATCGGTGGGTAACGAGTGGCCATTGGCAAGTGCGCTGTCATCCCACGCTCGCCAGTGGCCAACCGGGCGAAGGTTTCGTGGCGGTTTCGCCGGAAGGTACGAAGTACACGTTCGACTGGATGGTAAGCCGGCCATATTCCACCATTCAGCGCACCCAAACACTGGGAGGCCCAGGCGGCGGCTCAGTTATTCATCAGCTGTATCGCGATGAGGTGCGCATCTATCCGACGCGGATAGAGGATCGTTTCGGCAACTGGTTGACCTATACCTATTCCGGCGAAAAAGTAACGCAGATCAGTGCCAACGACGGACGCGTTATTGGCCTGACCTACCATCCTACGCACGGTACTATCCAAAGCGTCGTTTCGGGCGGCCGCACTTGGCAGTACGAGTACTCCAGTTCTCGCCGGCTTATACGGGTGGTTCAGCCCGATGGTTCGGTGTGGGCATTCGGTGTGGGCGGCGCGCCAGTATTGTTGTTGATATATCAGACTCAGCAGGCCAACAGCGGTTGCGATGCTCTAGGCGATTGGAACGTAGGGGCAAAAAACTTCACGATGACCCATCCCAGTGGCGCGATAGGAGTCTTCACTTTCACACCCGCGCGGCATACGCGTTCAAATATCAGCCCACAACAGGCATGCCACATCGTCGAGGGGCTGTACGAGTATGGCCCGCCACGCAATTCAGATAATTACGCGTTGACCGAAAAATCCCTATCGGGGCCAGGATTGACGGCCATGTCTTGGAACGTCACCTATGCCACTGGATGCGTCACTTGCGAAAGCAAAGTGGTTAGCATAACCAACCCCGATCTGTCCCTTACACGACATACTTTCGGAACGCGCTACTACCTGGATGAAGGCAAACTGCTGCGCACTGAAACCTTGCCAAACGCCAACGCTGCGGCAGTGCGTGACGAGGTGGTGAGTTATGCGGTGTCCCCAACCAATCCGTCGTATGCCTACCAGCCAGGATGGACCGGCATGAGCTACGAGGATGCCTTCGGAGGCACGCGCGTAGTTCCGGAGATCGTCCGTACAGTCACGCAGGGCGGCGCAACTTTCAACTCGCGAGTAAACAGCTTTGACAGCTTCGCTCGCCCTTTGAATACTGATAAGTGGTCGGGAGGCATGGCAACAAATTTCACGCGCACCGATGCGGTTGAATATTACGACGATACGGTGCGGTGGGTCACGGGACAGATCAAGCGACAGGTCAACGTCAATACGGGCCTAGTCGAATCTCAGACCGACTATTGGCCTGAAACCGCATTACCTCAACGCACTTGGCGCTTCGGTAAGCCACAGCAGTATTTCACGTACAACGCCGACAGCACTTTGGCTACGGTGACCGATGGAAACAACCATACGATCGCACTGAGCGATTGGCATCGTGGCATACCCAGGAACATTCGGTTTCCATCGACGCCGGAAGCACCCGCTGGTTCCACGCAGTTAGCCGCAGTGAGCGATAACGGCTGGATCACTTCAGTCACCGACGAGAACGGTTACAAGACCTGCTACGGCTACGACGCCATGGGTCGGGTGAGCCTGATTACATATCCCTCGGAAACCGCCGCAGGGGTCTGCGATAACTCCGCCTGGACTCCCACCACCATCACCTTTACGGCAGCAGGCAATGCGGCGGCTTATGGCATGCCGGCCGGCCACTGGCGGCAAACGATGCTGACCGGCAATGGCCGCAAGACCCTGATCTTCGATGCGCTCTGGCGCCCGGTGGTCGAACAGACCATGGACCTGGGCAATGTGGGCGGGACGCTGTCGGAAGTCATCAAGCGGTATGACGCTGCTGGTCGACTGGAATTCCAATCCTATCCCATGAACACCAATGGACTGGCCAACTATGCCGATCCCACGCTCACGGGTGTTTGGACCGATTACGACGCGCTGGACCGGGTGACATCGGTGACGCAGGACAGCGAACTGGGCCCGCTGACCACCCTCACCGAATATTTGACCGGCTTCAAGACCCGCACTACGCCGCCCAAGGGCGCGGCCTGGCAGACCACTACCAGCTATCAGGCCTACGACCAGCCCAGCTACGACATGCCTGTGGCCATCACTCATCCCGAAGGGGCCTTTACCGACATCACCCGCAATGTGTTCGGCAAACCGACCACGCTCAAGCGTCGCAACAGCGCCAGCAGCCTGGCCATCACCCGCAGCTATGCCTACAACGCTAACCAGGAGCTGTGCCGCAGTGTGGAGCCTGAGACCGGGGCCACACTGATTGGCTACGACGCGGCAGGCAATCTCAAGTGGTCCGCATCAGGTCTGCCCGCGGCCACAGCCTGTGAGACTAACGGCACCAGTACGGCGGTAGCCGTCCGCCGCGCGGATCGTACTTTTGATGCCCGCAATCGGGTCAAGAGCCTGAGTTTCCCCGGCGGCCTGGGCAACACCACCTACGCCTATACGCCCGATGGATTGCCCAGCTCGGTGGTGACAGACAATGGCGCAACGGACGGTCAGGCCACGATCAATTACGCTTATAACAAGCGACGCCTGATAACGCGCGAGATTCTGATTACGCCCCAAGTCAACTGGCCCTATGACTATGGCTATAACGCCAATGGCCATCTGGCGGTCAACAACTGGCATGGCCTGAGCATCGACTACGCGCCAAACGCCCTGGGCCAGCCGACCAAGGCGGGTACTTACGCCAGTGGGGTCAGCTACTACCCCAACGGGGCGATCAAACAGTTCATCTACGGCAACGGTATCGTCCACACTATGGCCCAGAACGCCAGGCAATTGCCAAGCCGCAGCACCAACAGCGTGACCGGCAGCACGCCGCTGGACCTAGGCTATGCCTACGACAAGCATGCCAACGTCAGTGGTATTACGGATTACCTCACTGGTGCCCGCCAGACCCGGGGCATGACCTACGACAATCTGGATCGTCTGACCCAGACCACCTCCAGCATGTTCGGCATGGCCACCTACGGCTACAACGTGCTGGACAATCTGACCACGGTCAACGTGGCTGGCGGCAACAAGGCCCGCAACCATGCTTATGTCTATGACGCCAACAGCCGCCTGACCAATGTCACCACGGGCGTGGGCGGTCCGACCGTCATCGGCCTGGGCTACGACGTGCAGGGCAACCTAGCCAACAAAAGCGGCGTGCTCTACAGCTTCGACTACGGCAACCGCCTGCGCATGGTGACCGACCCAGTGGCGGCCAAGACCTCCACCTACGCCTACGATGGGCACGGCCGCCGGGTAAAAGACTTGGTCAATGGTGTGGTCAAGCACAGCCAGTACACCCAGAGCGGGCAACTGGTGATGGTGGGCGACGAGCGCGTCAACAAGGTCAGCGAATACGTGTACCTGCAGGGCAGCCTGCTGGCGATCCGCGAACGGGATGTACCCACGGCGGCCTACACCACCAAGTACCAGCATACCGATGCGCTGGGCACACCCATTGCGACGACTAGCCAGAGCCGGACCTTGCTGGAGACCAGCGAATACGAGCCGTTTGGGCAGCAGGTCAATGCGGTGGGAGCAGCAAAAGACGGGCCGGGCTATACCGGGCATGTTATGGACGCGGCCACGGGGCTGACGTATATGCAGCAGCGCTATTACGATCCAGGGATCGGAATGATGCTCAGCGTTGATCCGGTGACGGCTTACAGCAGTGGTGATATGCGGCACTTCAACGTGTATGCCTACGCCTACAACAACCCGTACAGATTCACTGATCCGGATGGGCGCTGCCCAAGTTGTCCTCGGTTAGTACATAATCCGGGTGCTTTGGTTGCCCAGGCCAGGGCTGCGCAAGCAACTGAAGCCGCGATGGACCATGCAGCTCCAAAGAGTGCCTTTGTTCAAATCGAAGTAGGTATAAAAGGAGGCAGTCCTGCATTGGGCGGAAATGGGCAAGTTGCAGTAGGGATGCTTGTATCCAAAAATGGAGTAGACACGTATGTATCGAGAGCTGCGAATGTGGGTGGCCCACTCACGGGGGCAGTGTCATTGATTGACGGAAAACCTAACGACAGCAGCGTCTTGGGTGGATCGGCCGGACTAGGAGCATCTACTGGAATTTCGAGCTCGGAAAACATGAGTCAATTTGCTGGAAAATCAGACGAGTACAATGTTTCGGTTGGCCCGGTATCAGGAACGGCAAGTACAAGCTCCTCCGGAAATACATTGAGCATTGGAGTGGGTAAAGGACCGTCTGCAAGCGTGAGTAAACAGTCTGTTGAAACAATACCGATTAAACCAAGAAACGAAAAATAGAAAGACTATTGCTTGCGAGTGCTTACTATCAAATGAGTGCAGAGAACTACCTTGCTATCGTTGCGGTTGTGGCCATAGCGTGTGGTATCACCTTGCTCTTGCTCAGGTTTGTAGTTGTTGGATGGATTCGCGCTGACGCGGACCTCGATAAGAAGTATGGACACCCGAGTCCATTTCTCCTAACCGACTTTCTTCCTGTCCGACTCGTATTCAATTGGGGCGTTTTTTCGTACGCAACTCGCGTTGTGCTAGTTCTTAACTTAGTAGCTTGGATAGGCGCATGGATCCTTCCTGTTGTCGCATTCTTCCTCAGTCTTTACGTGTATCCGCCACAACGGTAAGCGATGGCCCTATTTTGTCGTAGAGAGTCATGAGTAGAAAATCTATGAGCATGTCGAAGGCTTGTGAGTATCTAGCGAGGATGTCGCTGTGATTAAGAGCTTCATGGCTTTCGTCGTTGGCGTCGTCCTTAGTGCTAGCGTTACCGCTGCTTCGGAAAGTCAGATTAATCGTATTGCCGGAAACTACACGTATGATGAATACGTTATGACATTGCCCACCGGCGAGAACGTGGGCTTGGGCTATCTGGGCATATCCTCATCAAAACTCATAATTCAAGAAGACAAAAGCATTACTCTGATAATGAAATTGCTTGACGGTACGACGGTCTCGCAGACCGCAACGATCCTGGAGATGGGAAGCTTTAGGAACAAGGAGTATTGGCTCGCAAAATGGCCTGACGTGGTTCAACCAGTGCGTACTGAGTACGAGATTGTGTCCGAGGGTCTAACCTACGAGATCAGGTTCACTGATCCGTCAGACGAACGGCTATTTGGGAAAATTGAGCGCGCTACACTTGTAAGACAAGTACCGTAAGGCTGATCAGCGGAGTGTAATCCGCCGCATGTGTCGTGACGCCGCACGAAAATTCGGCACAAAAAAGCCCGCTCACTGAGCGGGCTTTGTCGTTGTAGCGCGGTAGTTATCGGCTGGCCCCGGATCAAGTCCGGGGCAGACTTTGTGCCAACACCGAGTCGATGACCTGGCTGACGAGTTTTTGCTGGGCCTTGGGCAGGCGGCTGAGTTGTTCAAGCTGCTGCTGTAACTTCGGCGCCGGCCCGCGTTTGGCGGGTTCGCTGATGAGTTCCTCGATGCTGGTGCAAGGCCTTGGCCAGGAGCGGCAAGGTGGACACGAAAATGCGCATGCGCCCGATTTCGAAGGACGCGATTGCTTGCTGAATGCTGCCGACCCACTCGCCATTTCAATCGCGGGCCTGCAATCGTTCGGGCAGCCGGTGAAAGCGCGAGTACCGGCACGTTTTGTCATTGTGCTGACTGTAGACTTCAGGCGGTCCTCGGGGAGCGATTGTCATGTCCGTCTATGGTTCGTCTTTGCTTCGCACTGCTGCCTTCAAGCGTGCATCTTCGTTCGCGCTGCTCATGGTGTTGGTATTGGGCGCAGGCGTCGTGTGGTCGTTGCCCGGATCCAGTCAGACCTGGCGCCAGATAGTGAAAGTCATCACCGTCGACGATCTGACCAAAGACGGCGATGGCGATACCATGCTGCGGTGGATCTTGCGTCGATGGGAAGGCGCGGTTTCAAGATTGCGCTCTTCTAGCGAAAGCAATCGCGCAGTGTCGTCGAGCACAAGCGGTCCGCGCGTTTCCTCGCAGCCTCAGCCCAATGTCGCGGCGGTGACCACGCCGCGGGTCATGGCCGACGATCGCGGCCTGGTGCGGCGCGTCGGCGGCGGCGTGCGCGGCGCGCAGCTAGTGGCCGGTCCCATTGCAAGGCCGGCCGATTTCTTCCGCCCCACGCATTCGCCTCTCTCCGGCAGATCGGTGAAGGACTTCGGCGCCAAGGGCGACGGCGTGGCCGACGACACCGCCGCCATCCAGGCCGCGCTCAACGATCAGCGCACCAATCCGGACGGTTCGCCCAACCAGCCCAGCCCGGACGACTACAACGGCCGCCCGCGCTTCGTCTATCTGCCCGCAGGCACCTACAAGGTAAGCAACACGCTGAAGTGGGTGGGGTGCTGCTTCACCTTGCGCGGCGACGGGGCGGGCGCCACCACGATCCGCCTGGCCAACAGCGCGCCCGGTTTCAACAGCCCGTCCGCGCCGAAAGCGGTGGTGCAGACCGAGTTAGGCAACGAAAGCTTCCGCCAGATGGTCATGGACCTGGCTGTCGACACCGGCACCGGCAATCCGGGCGCCATCGGCATCAACTACGTGGCCAACAATTCGGGCGCGATGCGCAACGTGCTGGTGAAATCCGGCGACGGCCAGGGCTACGCGGGGCTGGGCATGGAGCGCAGCTGGACCGGACCGGCGCTGATCCGCGACGTCGAAGTGCGCGGCTTCGACCACGGCGTGCGCGTGGGGCCGGGCGAATACGGCGTGACCTTCGAAGGCCTGACCTTGCGCAACCAGCGCGTGGCCGGCATCCGCAACCAGTACGGCGCACTGGCGATCCGCGACCTGGTCAGCGTCAACAGCGTGCCGGCGTACGTGGGCACGGAGGTGCAGGGCCATCTGGCCCTGGTGGATGCGAACCTGGGCGGCGGCGCAGCGGGAGCGAACGCGATCGATTCGCGCAGCGAGGTTTATCTGCGCAACGTGGTGGCCGATGGCTATGCGCGCATATTGAAATTCCGCGACACGTTGGTGGCCGGGCTGGGGTTGGTGGAATACGCCAGCCGCTACGACCGCGCGCTCACCGGTGCGATGAACGGACTGAACCTACCGGTGCTGGAAACCCCGGTCGGCGCGGCCACGCCGGCGGCCGACTGGTTCCGCTTTCCGGACGGTGCCGACTACGGCAACCTGCGCAGACTGCAGCAGTATCTGGATACGGGGCCGGAAACGCTTTATTTCCCGTTCGATACCTATTTTTCCTACAACGAAGTCGCGGTCACGGTGCCGGCGACGGTCAAGCGCATTGTCGGATTCTCCTCGGTGATCAACTCCGATGCGCGCGGCAGCAACGGCGGCGGACTGCGCCTGATCGTCGAGGCGAACGCCGTCGATCCGCTGGTGATCGAGCATTTCGGTTATGGAGTGAAGGTGGAGCATCGCGGGCCGCGCACGGTCGTGCTGAAGCACGGCAAGTACCGCTACAGCCATGTCGCCGGCTCGGGCGCGCTGATGCTGGAGGACGTGGAGCTGAATCCGCAGGTATTCGCCCATCCCAAGCAGGTCTGGGCGCGCCAGCTCAACATCGAAACCATCGGCTCGCGCACCGCCAAGATCGACAACCAGGCCGCGCAACTCTGGATGCTGGGCTTCAAGACCGAAGGCGGTGGGCCGATCTTCAAGACGTCCGGTGCGGGCATGACCGAACTGATCGGCGGCTTCATGCTGCCCAACGTGGCGGAGACCGAATCGCCCGCGTTCACCTGCGACAACGCGCGCATGTCGCTGTCGTACCGCTACGAGGCCTACGATGCCGGCGGCGTCAACCGCAAGCACTCGGTGCAGTTCCGCGAAGTGCGCGGCAACCGCACGCTCGATCTTCGCACCGACAACGATCTGCCGCGCCGGATCGCGCTGATGACCTGCGGCAACGGCTGACCCCAGGCTTCATGCATCCGGGCTGCGGATTCGGAGATGGAAATCCACCCCCGTCCGTACCCACAGCGACTGGAACCTATCTCAGATCGGAGCCCGCAATATTTTGGAGTCGCCATGACCAGCCATTCGGCTGTTGAAAACCCCGCGAAGGCGGAGACTCCGTGACTTTGTGCGCTTGAAACACAAAGGCGCTGGATCCCCGCCTTCGCGGGGATGCCGGACAAACGACATGACCGGGTTCTAAGTAAATCTTCGGCCTTGCGCACGGCTGCGCCGTCGAAAAAAAAGCGCGGTCGAAGCATGTGCGTCCGCAGCAAATTTTTCGTTGTCGGGCGACATGGCCAATGCGGGTAAGCGCCGGGCCTGCACCCACTTGTGCTGCGAACCGTGCACAGCGCACACTCGGGAGGCGGGCAAAGTCTTGCCTGCGCGACAGGCCGCCGTCGTCCCCCAGTTCGCAGCTGGCGGCACCACCTTTCACTTGTCAGTCCCCGGGAGTCGAATCATGAAGATGAGTTGCATGGCGAGCCGTGCGTTGCCGGTTTTGCTGCTGTCCGTGTGCGTGGCAGCGACCGCTGCCGAACCGAATCAAGAGCCGCAAACTTCCGCCGAAAGCGCGATGAAAGTCAGTATCGATGCCAAGACCGGCAAGCTGCGTGCGCCTACGCAGGAAGAAGCCGAGCGGCTGGACCGCGCGGCGACGCCGGCTGCGAACACTGGCGCCAGGGCGCGCGCCAGCAAGAGTTTCGTTGCGCCGGCCAATGCCGCCGCTGCGCGCGCCACGGTGCGGACCAATGCGGGTGGAGGCGTCTCGGCCAAGCTGCCGGAAGACCTGATGAGCACCCTGACCGTGCGCCGCGACGCTTCCGGACAGCTGCAGTTCGAAGAGCATGCGGGCGACGGCACCCATGCGCATGAGAATGCGCAAGGCAGGACCCAGGAGGCGACCCATGAATAAGACGCTCATGACTTCGGCGCTGGCGCTGGCCTGCGCATTCGGCCTCAGCTCTTTGGCTTCCGCCGCCGAGCTGGTGGTGGTGAACGGCGACGCCGGCACCGGATCGGGCCTTGACGATCCCACGCCCAAAGCGCCGCAAGGCGGCAACCCGGGCACCACGCTGGGCGAACAGCGCCGCATCGCCTATCAATTCGCCGCCGACCTGTGGGGTTCGGTGATCGAAAGCAACGTGGACATCAAAGTCGGCGCGACTTTCCAGCCGCTGACCTGCGATGCGGCCAGCGCGGTGCTGGGCTCGGCCGGCCCCAACTGGATCGACCGCGATTTCCCCAACGCGCCGCTGCCGGGTTACTGGTACCACTCCGCGTTGGCCGACTCGCTGGCCGGCGTGGATCTGGATCCGGTGCCGGACGATCCGCTCGACATCGTGTCGCGCTTCAACGGCGACATCGGCGTGCGTCCCGACTGCCTGACCGGCGCGGACTGGTACTACGGGCTGGATGGTCTGACCCCGGCCGGCAATATCAACTTCCTCAACGTGGTGATGCACGAAATCGGCCACGGCCTGGGTTTCTCGGGGTTCCTCAACAAGACCACCGGCGCCTTCATCAACGCCGACGGCGTGCCGCGGCCGGATGCCTATACGCACTTCGCGTTCGACAACGTGCAGGGCCTGCGCTTCGACGCGCCGGCGATGACCAACGCGCTGCGCGCGCTGGCCATGCGTACGCCGGGCCGCACGGTGTGGGACGGGGCGAAGGTGAAGGCCGATGCGGCGTTGATCCTGGACGATCAAATCCTGCTGCGCACCAGCGGCACCTTGACCGCCGGTTATGCGTACGGCACGGCGGGCTTCGGCCCGGTCGCGACCGCGGCGAATTTCACCGGCGCATTGGCTTTGGCCAACGATGGCGTGGGGCCGGATACGGCCGATGCCTGCGAAGCGCTGCCCGCCGGAAGCCTCAGCGGCCGGGTCGCGTTCGTCAATCGCGGCACCTGCGGATTCGAGCTGAAAGCGCTGAATGCGGGGAATGCGGGCGCAATCGCGGTGTTGATCGGCAACGTCGCCACTTCGGGCAGTCCCACCGTCCCACCCGGCATGGCGGACGACACCACCATCGTCGCCACCGTGCCCACGCTCAGCGTGGCCCTGGCCGACGCCGATGCGATCAGAGCGGCGCTGCCGGGCGTCAATGTGACTCTGGGCGTGGTGGCCGGCCGGCTGGCCGGTGCGGATGCGGCGGGACGCGTGCAGCTGTATTCGCCCACGGTGGTCGCGGGCGGTTCCACGTTCTCGCATTACGACACCGCGGTGTCGCCGAACGTGCTGATGGAGCCTTTCATCACCAGCACGCTCAATGCGCAGTACAACCTGGATCTCACGCCGTCGCTGTATCAGGACATGGGCTGGAGAGTGAACGCGGGCAACGGCCGCATCGGCAGCTGCGATACCAGCGTGGATGCGCTGGAGGACGGCGGCCTGATCATCGGCGCCAACGTGTCGGCCTTCAGCAATGTGTGCGAAGTCGCCAGTTCGCGGCCCAGCGAATACCTGAAGTGCATGCTCAACTACAGCAAGGCCTTGAAGAACAGCGGCCTGATCACGCAGCGTCAGAACGCCAACGTCACCATCTGCGCCGCAAGGCGTACGCAGGAGTTGATTCGCGAAAGCGTCGGCAGGTGATGCGCGGCATCGATTCGGATCGGTAGTCGCGTAGTGAAAACGAAGAAGCCCGGCGCGCGCGCCGGGCTTCTTTTTTTCTCGCGATCGAAGATCGTCGCGCGCACCTGACTCCGGCCCGGCGTCTCCATGCCGATGCGTGTCGCGTAGTCCAGCAGAGGGTTGAAGGCCACCCTAGGCGGGGGTTCGCCGGGCGCGCACCGGCGCACGCAGCCAGCGCAGTATCTGTTGATACATCGCGGCATCGCCCAGCAGTTCCAGGTGATTCAGGCCATAAGCCACCCGGCGACGCGATGGGGGGATACGCAGGTCGAAAGAGCGCTGCGGATGTTCGCCCAGCGCACTGGCAACGGGCACCAGGCCGTCGCCGCGCAGTCGCGTATGCTCGCCGTCCGCTGAGGCTACCTGGGTGGACGCGGCCATCGCGTAGGCGGTCACCCGCATGGGCAAGGGCATCGGCGTGCGCCCATCGGCGCGACCGTCGCCGTCGCGGTCCTGCCAGTCGGAATCGCGCAGGTTGCCGTGGCGCAGATCCTGGATGCCGGCGCTGCGGAGTTTGCCCAGACGCACGAATGGCGCGCTGTAGGGGCTGATGCCGATCAGCAGGTCGACCCAGCTGCCGGCGCGCTCCAGCGGCGCGCCGTGGTGCGGCGTGCCCAGGAACACGACTTTGAGCGGCAGTCGCGACCACGTGAATTTATTGGCGAACGCATCGTCCAGCGCGCTGCGCGCGACCAGGCCGCCCATGCTGTGGCAAAGCAGGACGATCTCCTCTAACGGCACTGGCCAGGCGTTGACCAATTGCTCCAGCAGCGCGGAAAAATCACGGCCATTGGTGGAGACGTGCCGGCCGCTGTTGTAGTGCAGATAAACCGGCGTGCAGCCCAGATCGTTCGCCAGCGCTTCGCCGTGATCGTGACCGGCGTATTTCCACTGCAGATCGTTCATGCACAGGCCGTGCACCAGGATCAGCAGCCTGCCGCTGGGCTGCGGCAGGTGTGCGCTCAATCGTTTGCGCGTGAGCGGAAGCGCGCAGCCCTCGCGACGCAGCTGCATGCCGATGCGAAGCGGATTGGCGCTGGCTTCCAGATGATCGCCCAGCACGCCGTTCATCGCGGCCAGCACGGCTTCGCGCTGCGGCGACCGCTTGCCTTCGCCGAGCATCGTCGTCAGGCGCATGAGTGCGCCGTCCAGGGCAGTGCCCACGCCACGCGTCACGCCGCGCACGCTGCGGTAGACGAATCCGGTGATGCCGGTGGTGGAAGCGGGCGGCGTGCGCCCGATCGCCGCGGGCAGATGGGCGATGGCCGCGTGCATCGCTTCGACCAGATCGGCGACGCCGGCTACGCCATCCACGGCCAACTGCCCCAGCCCGCGCAGATCGCTGGCGATGTTTGGCGCTGTGGAGGTTTCGGTGCGCTTAGGCGGGCTCATTCGTTGATCGCGGCATGGGAGATGCCGCGATCATGGCCGCCTGTCGGTGAGGCATCAACGTTCGCGACGGGTGAGCACGCGGTCGATGCGGCCGCGACGCTGCCAGTCGGGCGTTGCGTCGGGCATCGCAACGGCCTCGCTTCGCGTCTGCGCGCTGTCGACGCTAGCGACCGCGGCGGGTTGCGACGCCAGCGCCACCGCAGCCGCCGCCATCTGCGGCGCCAGGTCCGTGCCCTGCACGATGCCGAGCGGCGCGTAGCCCGCATAGCCGGGGAACACCGTGCTGAGGCTGGGGTTGGCCATGCGCCGGATCATGATTTCCGAAAACACGCGGCGGTAGTCGGTGGTTACCGGCACATCGCCGAAGGTGGGCGAGAGCGTTTCCGGGTTCAGGCCCGGCCAGGTGCCGTAGAACCGCCGGCCGTTGACCGCGCCGCCCAGCACCAGCAGCGGATTGCCGTAGCCGTGGTCGGTGCCGCCGTCGGCGTTGGCGCGCACGCGGCGGCCGAACTCGGACTGCACGATCACCGTCACCCGCGACATCTGCCCGGTGCCGTTGAGTTCGGCATAGAACGCGGCCAGGGCCGAAGACAGCTCGGTGATCTTGTTCTGGTAGTAGTGGTAGCCGCTGCCGGCGGTGCCCTGGCCTTCGTGCGTGTCCCAGCCGCCCAGGTCCAGTGTGGCGTAGCGCAGGCCAAGGTTGAAGCGGATGCTCTGGGCGATGGTCCACAGCTGTTCGGCGAAGCCGCCGGTGGGCCAGGTGGCGGGCAAGGCGGAGAACGACTGCTGGCCGATGGTTTTCAGGGCCAGGTCGGCGCGCTTGCCGTTGAGTTCGATGCCGGTCTGCCCGGACCACAGGTCGGCCAGGGTTTCGTTGAGGCCGCGCAATCCGGCGGGCGAATCGCTGCGGATTTTCTGCCAGGCATAGGCGCCGGCGTTGAGCGCGAAATCCGACGCGTTGCTCATGGTCAGCGCATCGGTGGCGCCCAGCAGGCCGGCCGGCTGCGTGCCGGAGACGCCTAACGCGGGCAGGGTGGCGGCGGGCGTGCCGGCGGGCCGGCTTTGCCAGGCGCGCGTCATCCAGCCGGTGGACGTGCCGTACTTGCCGGGCGTGCCCAGGTCGATGTACAGCTGCGCATCGAAGTGGCTGCGGGTGACCGTGGTGGCCATCCCACAGGCGTGGACGATGGCCAGCCTGCTGTCGTTCCACAGGTCGCGCAGGCCGCTGGCCGCAGGATGCAGGCCGAATCCGGTGCCCGCGCCCGTGCCCAGGGTGAGCGGTAATGCGCCGTAGGTGCCGGTGGCTTCGATCTTCAGGCTGGGCCGCGCTTCCTCGTAGAAAGTGCGGTCCGCGCCGTCGATCGGCACCACCAGATTCAGCCCATCGATGCCGCCGCGCAGGAACAGATGCACCACGGTGTCGTAGCTGTTGGCGGCGGCGACCGCGTCGTCGGCGAACATCAGGCTGGTGCCTGCGGTGCCCACCACGGCGGCGCTGCAGCAGCCTTTGACGAACTCCCGGCGGGTCAGTGTGTAGTCGCTCATGGCGTGTCCTCAGCGGCTCAGGAATTCGGGGGAAAGCAGGATCAGCGACACCATGCTGCGCAGGCGCTGGTGGTTGTAATGCTTTTTCAGATCGTTGCCGGACCAGGTGTCGTTATCGGCGATGACAAAGCTGGCCGGGTCGCCGTTCTGGGCCATGAAATTCACCAGCACCTGCCGGCGCGCGGCCGGCAGGGCGTAGCCCAGCACGCGGGTGGCCCAGAAATCCACCAGGTTGTTGGCGGTCCACTGGGCGACGTTGGCGCGGGTGGTGGCCAGGATCGGACTGAGCGGTTCGGTGCCGTCGCTGGTTTCGGTCAGCCAGTTGAGCAGCTTCCAGGTCATCGCGTAGGAGTTGGAGCCCGACCACGCCGCGCCCGTGTCCGGATAGCCGTTCGGCGCCGGCCAGTTGTAGGGCGTGTTGCCGGTGGGGCCGGTGCGCCACATCAGCTCGTCGCTCTTGCCGTGGCCCAGGCGTGGGGTCCAGTCCTGCCCCAGCACGCGCATCGCGGCCACGGTGGCCTCGAACGGACGCCGGTTCTTCTGGCCCCAGCTGTTCACCATCTCGGTCGAATTGAGGATGTGGCGCAGGGTGATTTCGATCTGCTTCGGATTCTGCCAGTTGGCGCGGAAGATCAGCGCGGCGCTGTCGATGAGGCTTTGCGCCGGGGTATCGCTGATGAAACGGCGGATCAGCTTCTTGCAGATGAATTTGGCCACGCGCGGATGGCTGGCCAGGCGATTCAACACGTCCTGTCCGTCCTTCAGCGCCGGCTGTTCCGGATAGATCAACATGCCCAGCAGGAACTTCGGACCGGCGTCGTGCCAGGACTGGTGGTAGGTGAAGGTGCCGTCGTTTTCGGTGGGGAATTGCCAGTGCCCGGTCTTGGCCGACCAGCCGGTGAAGGCGGCCGAGGTTTCGTATACATCGATGTCGGTGTAGCCGATCGGATAGCTGGGGTCTTCCGGGCACGGCGGCACCTGGAACGGATCCATGAATCCAAGATAGTTTTCCGCGCCCAGGGTGTGCAGCTCCAGCAGTTCGCGCGCGAAATTCTCGTTGGGGCCGGAACGCGAGTTGTTGAGGTTATCCAGGTAATAGAGCATCGAGGTGCTCTTGGCCACCGCCTCCAGCATGGTGCGGAAGTTGCCGGTGGCGTTGGCGCGGATCACGTCGCGGTCGTAGTGCACGAACACCGGTCCGACGCTGAAGTCGGTGCCCATCACATTGAAGTGCGCGTGCCAGAAATTCACCAGCACTTCGCGCAGCTGGCGGCGCGAATGGGTGGCGCGCACGTACGCGGCGCGCTGCACTTCCCAGGCCGGGCGCATGCGGATGTCGTACACCGGATCGGACTTCACGTGGTCGGTCCAGAGCTGCGACAGGCTCTTGTTCAAAGTGGTGTAACCGGCGCTGGTCAGGCGCTGCTCGACGGCGGCGTCGCTGATGCTGGGCCAGTCCAGCTGCCAGTCCACGTAATTGGCCAGGCGCTGCGTGTCGGTGCTGCCCAGCGCATTGAATTCGGCGATGGTGGTGGGGGTGGCGCCGTAGCTGAGGTTGTTGAGCGCGCGCACCGCGAACGCGGGCTTGGCCAGGGTCGCCAGCCGCGGCGCGGACAGGCTGGACATGGTGCGCCCGGAAGTTTCCGCGGGCTGCGCTGTAGCCTCGGCTTCGGCCGGCAGGCGCTTGTCGGCGGTGGGCACGGCCTGGCCGCGATAGCGATAAAGCTGCGCATGGCGCTGTTTCACCGCAACCAGCTGTTGCGACTTGGCATCGGCGACGGCCGGCTGTTCGCTGGCGATTTCCTCTTCGAAAGCATTATGCAGGCGTGCGTACTGGGTACGTGCGCGCATCCGGGTGATGCGGAACAGGCGTCGCGCCATGAGCGGTCTCCAAAGATTTCCCGACGAAGAGCAGTAGGGAGGCACACACCTCAGACAGTGCGGCTCCGGCCCGGAACGGAGTATAGACAAGTGCTGCGACTCGATTGCGACCCAGCGCACACCCCAAAAAATCCGGAAAGGATCAGGAAATACCGGCCTCAGACCAGCCCAGTGGCATAGAACACGCCGATAACGAAGAATACGGCGGCGGTCTTGATGAGGGTAATGGCGAATACGTCTTTGTAGGATTGCCGATGCGTCAGCCCTGTGACCGCAAGCAGGGTGATCACCGCACCATTGTGGGGCAGGGTGTCCATGCCGCCGGAGGCCATCGCGGCAAGCGCGAATATTGAAATTTCACGGACGAACCTCAAAGACTCAGGCATGAGCCGAATCCGCTCATCGATCACCCGAAAAAACTCAGCGCTGAGGCCCACGAACCTCATCGGCGAGCCCCGGCGCTTCAACACTGCGCCCAAACGCCTCATCGCTCAGCCGAATCGGCTCAACGCTGAGGCTCCACAGGCTCATCGTTGAGGCAAAAAGGATCATCGTTGAGGTTAGATAGCCTCAGCGTTGAGGCAAAAAGGCTCATCGCTGACCCAATAAGCCTGGCCGATGAGGCAGGTTGGCCTCACCGGTCAGGCTTGGAGGGTCAAACCACCACCGACGCGCTCGAATGCGGGCGGCGGTGGCGGGAACGGATTACTGCACAGCAGCAGCGGGTGCGCGTTGGGCCTTGCTGAAACGCGCCGACAGCTCCTTGCGCTGCCCATCCAGGCCTTGGCCCTTGCCCGACACCTTGAGCAGGCCGTACCCCTCCAGCGCGACGCTGATGATGTCGCTGCCCAGGGCCATCTCGCTGTCTTCCGCGCGCTCCAGCAGCTGCTTGATGCGCACTAAGCGCGGGCGCAGCCGATCCAACGCCACCACATCGGCTTGCGCATCGGCCAGGCCCAAGCTGGGCGGAATGATCTGCGGGTTCTGCCCCAACACAGCCAAGGTCTGGCGGCAGAACGCTTCGGACTTGTCCCCCATCTTGTACAGATTGCGGCGCTGATCCGGCTGCAGCGACAGCAGGCCGGCGAAGTTGGTTTCCAGCGTAGTCAAGGCAGTGTCGATAGCGGCGAGGTTGTCGTCGCTCAGCTGCAGCGAAATCAAATTCTGACTCATGTGATCTCCGTTTCCGATAAGGAATGCGCCCGGATTGGGCGTGCGCATGGTTACGGAAGCCAAGCAACAGTGCAGCCGGTCGACAGCGCAACGCAGCGTAGGAATAATCCTACTCGGGCATTTTTTGCAGATCGCGTCACGAATCCAGGGGGTGAATATAGATGGCAAATCTTTCAGATACCTCTGGTCGCCTTGACAGTGACATCTGGTATGCGTAATCAAAGCACCGTAATTGGGGACTGCAATACCGGTGGGGACCGGGCGGGGCAGAGAAGCGCTCCGACAGGGACACGCAAGGGTGGCTGCAGACATCTTTTTTTGAACCTGCGTGTCGAATTCGTGGCCTGAGCCCCGATGCGATGCGGAAACGGAGTTCCCGCAATGCCCAGCGAGTCGTCATCCCGCGTTTCTGTTTCTGCCGCCGCGCTCTTGATGCTGGTAGCGGCCATTCTTGTATTTCCACTGGGTGCGATCATCGCGAACGTGGTAGCCGCCACGACTGGCGGAAATCTCGCTCCCAGGCTGCTGATCGCCCCCGACCCGGCTTCGGATGCCGTGTCCGCTACCGCCGCCGAGTTCAGAGTTGATGAGTCCGGCGCGGCGACGTATTCGATTCCCCTCTACGCCGTACCCGGCACTGCCGGCGTTGTGCCGCAGCTGACCTTGAGCTACTCCAGCCAGAACGGCGATGGGCCGGTGGGCAAGGGCTGGGCAATAGGCGGGTTGTCCTCGATCTCCCGTTGCCGGGCGACGCGCGAATCCGGGGATTTCATCGGCAGCGCTACCCCCGACGGCAATCCGGCCCCGATCAATTTCTCGGCCACGGACCGGTTTTGCCTGGATGGGCAGCGCCTCATTCCTTCGAGCGCGAGCTGCCCTTCGGCCAGCGGCATGACGGCCGCTGCACTGGCGACTGAAGTCGATTCGTTCCAGCGTGTGTGCGCCTATACGGCAGGCAGCACGACCAATGGCCCCGCCTTTTTCACCGTGGACCGCAAGGACGGTTCGACCAGTTGGTATGGCGACCGGGACAACCACAACAGCCAGAACCGGCCGGATGGGTATTTCGAGACCAACTCGGCTCTGAATCCAGCGGCGGCCCTCACTTGGGCGCAAACCCGGTTCCAGGATTCCACCGGCAACTACATCGATTACTTGTATCTGGAGAACCCGGCCGGCGCCGGCACGGGCGAGCACCTCGTCAGCGAAATTCGTTACACCGGCAAGACGGTGCTCAGCGGGCAATCGGGCAGCGCGTCCGCGCCCTATGCAAAAGTTGTTTTCAATTACGCTGTCCGGCCCGCTGCGAAGTGGAGCAAAGGCTATGCCTCCGGCGGCACGCTGACCCAAAGCCGGTTCCTGTCTAGCATCACCTCATGCGCCTCAATCAGTTGCGCTGCTCAAGAGCAAGCGCGCCACTATCTCCTTACCTACACAGCAAGTGCATCGGGCAGCAATCTGGACACTCTGATTGGATTGCAGGAATGCCGAGACAGCACGGGTGCCGTATGTGCTTCTGCTACGTCGTTCGTTTGGAGCCAGGGTCGATACGAGTTCGCCACTCAAGAAGCGCCTGCCAATCTGTCGATGGATATATCGAGCTTCTTCGGCTTCAAATACGGCGATCTGGATGGCGACGGACGCTCTGACCTGGTCTATCTGAGGGCTGGCAACGTCAACTGCGCGGGTAGTTTCATCGTCACGGCGCTCAGTGTGCTGGATGCAGCCAATCGCCCGGCATATGGCGGCGGTAGTTATGTGTGCATGCCCGCTGCCATCACCAGTCGCGGCGAAGGGTCTTGGCACCTGCTGGACTACAACGGTGATGGGAGGGATGACCTGTTTGTTTCTGGCGCAAATGGACAAGGCTGGCGCGTTTACCCATCGAATGGATCTAGCTTTGATAGCAGCCAAAATCTCATTGCGGGTCTGCCTATCATCCCCTCCTATCCCGGTAAGAACGATCAAGTTCAGTTAGCAGACCTTAACGGCGATGGCTTAACTGATGTTGTGTACCCAAACAATGGTGCTCTGCGAGCACGCGTCATGGAACGTCAAGCCGGTGGTTTTGGATGGGGTACAGAACGCACGATTGCTATAGATGAAACAACTATTGGCTGGAGCCATCCCCTCTGTTCTGATTCGAACTACAGCTGTTCATATGAAATCGCTGGAACTCCTACTAAGGAGACGGGATTTGTCCAAATGTCCGATTTCGATGGCGATGCTGCTGCCGATTTGCTTATTGAGATTTTTGAAGTTGTCAGTTCGCCGTTCGCTTGCAATCCTTTATCGCGTGCCGGGGGAGAAGAGCTTATCGCGAAGTCCCACCCAGGCGCTGCTGTTCGAGTAACGAAACTCCATACGGCAGGAGCAAAATCTAGATCTGCACAATCTTTTCCAGGTTGCGTAGTGCTCTTCACTCCGAGGTTGCATGCGTTCACCATAAAAGCAGCTGATACGACTACGATGCTTTTGAAGTCCTATGGCAGTATTGGTGCTGTCATCAACGGGACCGACCCCGGATTTATGAGGCTGGCGGATGCCAATGGCGACGGACTCACTGACCTGTTTTACCGCCAATCAGGAATTGATCAGTGGAGGTACAGCGTCAATACAGGTGCGGGCTTCCTGTCCCCAGTAGAAATTGCGCTACCGAACTTTAAAAACCAGGCGCGCTTTCAAGATGTCAATGGCGATGGCCGCGCAGACGCACTTGTTCTAACAGATTACGGTAGCTACAAGGCATACGCGGTTCGGTATGCTTTGAGTTCTGGTGGTTACGCGGCATCACCTGTTCCCCTTCTAGGCGGCAATGCGCGACTGTGCTCTGGCAGTTGCAATCAAGATCAATATGTACCGATGTTCGCGGACTTGGACGCGGATGGAAACGTCGACTTTATGTCGTTGAAGCTGGAAAATAACCCAGCGATCTTCGTGTCTCGACCCAACTCTCGATTTGAGCCCCGGGACACTATGGTGAAGGTGGTCAATGGCTTGGGCTCCGAAACCGACATTACCTACGCACCGCTGACCAACAAAGATCTGTATCGGCGCGACTATGGCTCGCGCGACGGCTTGAATTGGGGCCGTGGCTCACCTGTGAGCGACCTGCTCGCACCGACGTACACCGTTTCTCGAGTATCCAGTAGTTCGCCACAGACGGGCGCCCCCGGCGCGAAAGCAACCTTGCACTATCGCTACGCGGGCGCCCGCGTGCAGGCGGGCGGCCGTGGTTTTCTGGGCTTTCGCGAAATGGTCACCATCGACCCCAACCAGTCGGGCGGTCATGTCGTTACCACCACGACCTATGCCCAGAACTTCCCATTTGTGGGCGTGCCCACGCAGACGGTCAAGGCAGCAGTGTTGAATCAGGCGTATCTGGTGCCAACCTGCCTCAACAGCGGTGTGACCAATGCGTGCTACGCCACGCCAGGGCAAAGCTTCCCGAGTCTGGGCGGCAGCGTCTTTTCTAAAAAGATCCAGAGCTGGGAGGTCGCTCCCGCAACGCTCGCCACACAAACCCCATTGAACGTGCGCACCTTGGGCACCGACGAATCCTTGCGCGATCCCTTCAACGGAATCCAGACCAGCAAGGTTGCCACTGCATTTGCGTATGGCAGTTTCGGCAATGTCACACAGACTATTGTCGACACGTTCAATGGCGCGGAAGGGGCGCCCGCCGTGACGGCGATCACCGCGAACACCTACAGCGATGACGCGTCGAAATGGCGGCTGGGACGCCTGACCGCCAGCACCATCACCCATCGCCGCCCTGGACGGCCCGACGTGGTGCGCACGACCGGTTTCAGTTACGACATGGGCGGGGCGGCCACCGGACTGATGACCGAAGAACGCACCCAGCCCGGCGGCAGCGCGGATCAGGCGTTGACCAAAGCGTATTCCCTCGATCATTACGGCAATCGCGTTCAAGCCGTCACCTGCGGCGCGCCGGCCACCGCATGCAGCGCTGCGGGCTTCCAGTTCCATCCCACGGCATTGAACGCGGTCAAACGATACTCGCGCGTCGAGTACGACGCGCAGGGTCGATTCCCGGTCGCTACGGTCGAACCGTTCTGGAGCGAGTCCGGAGGCGAAGAGCGCACCACCAGCCGCGTGCTGGAACGAAACCTCTTTGGCGATGCGGTCAGCGCTGTGGATGTCAACAACGTGCGGACTATCGCTATCAAAGGCGCGCTGGGCCGCGATTACTATGGATGGGCGCAGACCAGCCCCAACGCGAGCCCCGGCGATGGAGGCGTAGCGACGTTGACCACGTACCGGTGGTGCGCAAGTCAGGTGAACTGCCCCGTGGGCGCGAAGGTGCGGCAGCAAACGGCCACCTTGGGGTCGCCACGCCAGTGGACTTATCTGGATGCGCTGGGCCGCCCGGTGATGAAGGCGATGGAGTCGTTCAACGCAGGCGTCAGCGGCCAGGACGTGTCCGCTTCGTGCACCGACTACGACGTGACCGGCAAGCCCAGGCGCATTTCCAACCCGTTCTTTCTCGCGGGCACGGCCAGCAGCGACGGCCCGGCAGGAGTGGACGGCGTCTGCGCCTCGCCCGCGCGTCAATGGACGGTGACCAGCTACGACGTGCTGGGACGCCCGGTGCAGGTGCTCGCGGCCGATGGCAGCCAGGTGTCCAACAGCTACAGCGGCTTGACCACCACCGCCACCGACCCGCGCGGCAATACAACAACGCAAGCCCGCAACGGCAAGGGCGAGCTGGCGAGCGTGACCGATGCGGCCGGTTTGGCTACCAGTTACAGCTATACCGCCGACGGCAATCTGCTGGGGGTCTCGCGCAATGCGGGTGCGGGCGTCATCGCCAATACTTTTGTCTACGATGGATTGGGACGCAAGATCCAGCAATCCGATCCGGATGCGGGAACGACCAGCTTCCAATACAACGCGATGGGCGAGCTGGTTGCGCAGACCGACAGTGTGGGGCAGCGTACCGAGCATGAGATCGATGCGCGCGGCCGGGTCTGGCGCAAAACGGTCAAACTGGCCAACGGCACGGTGGAAACGCAGTCCACCTTCACCTTCGATACCGCGGTCAACGGCAGTGGATCGTTGGCGGCCGAAACGATTGCCGGCACCTACAGCGGCTGGAGCGGGCAGGCCGACACCGCACTCAACTTCACCCGCCTGCACTCCTTCGACGCGCTCGGCAGGCCAAGTTTCAGCACCACGGCCATCGATGACCAGACGTATGGGGCGAACACCCAATACGATGCGCTGGGCCGGCCCTGGAAGTCTCAGGATGCCAGCGGTCTGTGGACCAAGACCCAGTACAGCGCGCGTGGCGTCGTGGCCATCTGCGCCAGCGACGCTGGCGACCTGGATCCGACGTGCCCGGTGAGCGAAAACACGTATCGACGCGTTGTGGCGACCGACGCGTGGGGCAATGTGGTGAGAGAACGCCGCGGCGACAGCGCGGCGATGGAAGTCGTGCGCAGTTATAACGCGCAGAACGGCCGTATCGCCTCGATCTGCGCCGGCAACGCCGCTTGCCATCTGACCAACGAAGTCTATGGGTGGGACGCAGCCGGCAACCTGAGTTCGCAGCAGAAGGAAACCCGCTATCTGGAAGCTTTCACCTACGATGCGCTGAACCGGCTGGTCGAGTCGAAAGTCCTGACGCAGAACGGCGCATCGACCAATCTCATCACGCTGGCGCAGGGCTACGACAAGCTGGGCAATGTGTGCATGAAGAACGGATTGGGGTTTGACTATGCGGGCGCCGACGGCTGCGGTGGCGCGGCGATGCTGTCGGGGCCAATGACCACTTCCCACTCTCTGGCCGCCGGCAGCCCTGCCTTGTCGGCCTACCGGCGCCCGGCAAGATCAAACTGGACCCTGCCCGCCGCCTGGCGGGAAACCAATGCCCGTCACGCACCTGAAAACGCTATGCGGCGCTACAGCGACGACGACCGCCCCAGCTGGGAACGCGACGGCGATCCGTGGGGCGACGACGAGGCGCGCTCACGCGACAATCCCTCGTTCTGGGTGCGCGGCCAGGCCAAGCCGCGCGATGCAATCAAACCGCTGTCGTTCTCAAATACCTCACCAGCCCGCGCAAGCGCAGCCAGCGTCATGCCGCTGTCCGGATCGACCGGCAGTCCGCACGCGGTCAGCCAAACCGGCACCGGCACCGGCGCCAGCTTTTATTACTACGACACGCACGGCAATCAGACCCTGCGCGACGCGCCCGGCACAGCCAATGACCGGACTATCCGCTATTCGGTGGACGACAAGGCCTATGAAATCGCCATGGGCAGCGGCCAACGCGTGCGTTTCTGGTATGGCCCGGACGGGCAGCGCTACAAGCGCGAGGAAGCGGGCAAGACCACGCTTTATCTCGGTGGCGTGGAGGTGGTCATACAAGGCGGCACCACGATCAAGCGCTATCTGGGCGGTATCGCGATCCAGACGGTCGTGGGCGGCGCGGTGAGCAATACCAAGTTCTTGTTCCAGGATCATTTGGGCAGCTTGGTGCGCATTGCCAACAGCGACGGAAGCATTGCCGACAGCCTGGACTACGCAGCCTTCGGCGGGCGCAGGAGTTACAGCAACCCAGGCGCATCTGGTTCTGGGAGCAGCACGACAGATCGCAGCTTCACCGGGCACGAAGCGGTGGATGGGACCGGTGTGATCCACATGAACGGCCGCATCTACGATGTGGAAGTCGGGAGGTTCCTGCAGGCCGACCCGGTGATCCAGGCGCCGGACAATGCGCAGAGCTGGAATGCGTACACCTACTGCTTCAACAATCCGCTGGCCTATACCGATCCCAGCGGCAACATCAGCTTTCGGCAGGTGCTGGGGATTGCGATTGCGGTGATCGGTACTTGGGTCACGATGGGAATGGATGGCGGATTCTTTGCAAAGCTAGGCGTTGCAATTGCCTTCGGTGCGGCCTCGGGTTACGCAGCGACTGGCACGCTGCGAGGTGCAGTGACGGGGGCGTTCACGGCCGGCATCACCATGGGCATTGGGCAGCTTGGCTTGGACATTTGGGGAAGGATGGCGTTCCAGTCAATGACGGGCGGAATCGTTGAAGGGATCAATGGAGGAAACTTCGGCAATGGGTTCCTGGCCGCTGGTTTGACCACGGCCTTCATGCCGCACGTTGGCGGTATCCAAAACGACATCACGCGAACCACGGTGGGCGCTATCGTCGGGGGCTCAATCTCGAAGCTGACGGGAGGCAAGTTTGCCAATGGGGCGATCAGTGGGGCAATACAGGGAGCGATGGCAAAGAATGAGAGAGAACAAAAAGCCAATGCAAGAGCCGCAGGAAGTGGTAATGGAACAGCAGGGGCGCCGTCTGAAATTGCCGAACTCCTCGCAGATCCGGAAACAAGGGAAGCAGGATTGCGGGCTATGGCTGTCTCCACAAAGAGGGGTTATCTTGCTAAAGATATTTTCTACAAGGACGGCTATGCAATAGATCAGTATGGAGAACCTGAGCTTTTTACAGGCGCAAGTGTGTCCCGTGGAAAAATCACATTCTATAGGCCAGCATTTGAATGGAACTATGCGGCTCTACAGAGCATCCTGGAGCATGAAATGATTCATTGGCATCAATATCAGCTGCGTGGAGCAGCAAGGAGTGATTTAGAAGTTGCCCGCCGCGAGCTACCCGCGTATGTCTATCAAGTTGAATCACCAACTTTCAAGCTGACACCGATTGAATTTCAGCGTGGAATAATTCGCGGGTTCAACATCAACATTCAGAACTATCGATCTCTAACTGAAACTATTCGTTTTGTTCCATGCTCCGATATTGCAGCATGTGGTGGAAAATGAAAAATTACTCTTTCGTGTTCCTCTTGGCTATTTCTATGGCTATTTTTACACCGGCAAATGCCACAAATAAGGATACTGGAGTTGGCCTTTTCTTACGGTCAGATAGTCATTCGTTGGATGTCTATTTGGTCAATCAGTCAGTTGACGACAAAATGATTTATCCAGCGATTGACTATCGGGGAATAGAGCGAGAGATTGAGTTTCACTTCTATACTGAAAACGGGCACTGCAGTTCGTGTAATTTCCGCTTCGATGGCGAGACAAATCCACACCGTGTGCCGCCAAGCTCCTCTACTAAAATACTGCGTCCGAATGAAGTTTATGGCTCCAGATTCAAGATCAAAGGAATAGCAGGGCGTTACGGACTGAAACCTGGCTGCTACGGTGTGTATGCTACTTACTCAGTGAAGTATCCGCCTGCCGGAGCATTCGTGGGGCCCATCAATTCCAATGCGATCAAGCTTTGTTTGAAATAGAGCACGCGTAGGGCGGAACCCCCATGGCGGATTCCGCCGCATGTCTGTCTGGTGCAACAGTCATGTACTAGTTTGGTAATCGCCTAGCACCGGGCCATAGCAGAGTCAATTGCGCGATGCCCCCGGCACAGCCAACGACCGGACCATCCGCTATTCGGTGGACGACAAAGCCTACGAAATCGCCATGGGCAGTGGCCAGCGCGTGCGTCGCTCCTGCACGGGCATCGTCGGCGCACCATTTAGAATGAGGGTCTGTTTTCTCGGAACTTCCTCATGCCCTACACCCCCATCGTCGCCACGCTCGGCTATGTGCTGTCGCCGGATCGTTCGCAGGTGCTGCTGATCCATCGCAATGCGCGGCCGGACGATCAGCACCTGGGCAAGTACAACGGCCTGGGCGGCAAGATCGAGCGCGACGAGGACGTGGTGGCGGGTATGCGCCGCGAGATCCATGAGGAAGCGGGCATCGAATGCGATGCGCTGTCTCTGCGCGGCACCATCAGCTGGCCCGGCTTCGGCAAGCACGGCGAGGACTGGCTGGGCTTCCTGTTCGTGGTCACCGCCTATTCCGGCACGCCGCATGCCAGCAACGCCGAAGGCACGCTGGAGTGGGTGCCGGTGTCGGACATCATGCAATTGCCATTGTGGGACGGGGACCGGAATTTCCTGCCGCTGGTGTTCGACGACGATCCACGCGGTTTTCACGGGGTGATGCCGTACCGCGATGGCAAGATGGTGTCCTGGAAATTCTCGCGGGTCTGAAACCGCCGCTTCAGGCGAGCGACTTGAAGTAGACGTGCTGGGTCTTGCCGCGCACGAAGCCGATGCCTTCATAGAAAGGATGCGACTCCAGCCTCGCGGCATTGGAACGCACCATCACCGCATCCAGCCCATGCTGCCGCACCCAGGCTTCGGCCGCCGCCACCAGCGCCTTGCCCGCGCCGGCACGACGGACTCCGGCATCCACCACCAGGCCGACGATTTCAGCCTTGCGGCCGGTTTCCAGCGAAGTGCGTAGTTCGACGCCGATCCAGCCAAGCAGGCGCGTGCCGTCGTCTACCACAAAGACCTGGTGGTCGCCGGCGGAAATCACCACACCCATACGCGCAGCCATGTCTTCAGTGGTGGTCGGGTAGCCGAGCTCCGTGCACAGGCGCGCCACTTCGGCGACATCGTCCATGCTAGCGACGCGTGTCAGGAAGTGCGCCCGGTTCGACATTTCATCCCTCCATCTGCCGCGCCGGATCGCTCAATTCCAGTTCGCGCAGCACCACGCCGGCCTGGGTGCGGTTACGCACGCCCATGCGGTCGAAGATGGCGGTCAGGTGCGCTTTCACGGTGCGCTCCTGCACGTCCAGGCGGTCGGCGATCTGCTTGTTCAACAGGCCTTCGGCCACCAGCGTGAGCACGCGGAACTGCTGCGGCGACAGGCTGGCCAGGCGCGCGGCCAGTTCGGCGTCGTGCTGCGAGGATTGCGCGCGCGCCACCGCGGCGCGCAGCGAAGACGGCAGCCACTGCTCGCAGGCCAGCACGCTGCGGATCGCATCGCGCAGTTCGTCCAGGCCGGCGCTCTTCGGCAGATAACCGGCGGCGCCGTGGTCCAGCGCGCGCCGCACCACGCGCGGGTCGTCATTGGCCGACACCACCACCACCGCCACTTCCGGATACTGCGCGCGGATCGCGGCCAGTCCGGCCAGGCCGTGATTGCCCGGCATGTGCAGGTCCAGCAGGACCAGATCGATATCCGGGTTCGCTTCCAGCGCGCTCAACACGCCGCCCAGCGATTCGGCTTCCAGCACCGACAGTTGGGCCACGGCGTCGGCGGCCGCGCCGCGCAGCGCGGCGCGGAACAGCGGGTGGTCGTCGGCGATCAGCAGCTTGGGCATGCGCGGAAGGTTCGTTCCACAAGAGGAAGCGGTGAGCGAATCACCGTAGCAGCATAGCCGCCCGCGCCGCGTGGTACCAAAGTACGATGACGCCACTGGCGCGCCGGGTTAGCTTGTCGGCATGAACCCGACTCCCTGTTTGCGCGCCATCGTCGTGCTGCTGGCCTGCCTGTCGCAGGCAGCCTGCAGCCTTTCGCCCACCCGCGCGCCGTCGAAGGAAGCCGCGATGATCGAACCGCAGCGCGAAACCGAGCATCGCGGCAGCGACGACCTGCTGACCGCGGGCCTGGGCATCGAGGGACTGCGCGCGATCGCGCCGCCAACTTTCGCCGATCCGGCCAATCCCACGCCGCAGGAGCTGCGCCGCCGCGCCATCTGGAGCAACTGGCGCGGCATCGCCGACTTGTCCCCTGCAGGTGGCTACGGCGAGGTTTACGGCAGCGTGGCCGTGGTGCCGGGACGCGAATTTTCCGCGTTCGCGACGGTCGCGGGCGCGCGGCAGCCGCATCGCGTGCTGGTGCAGGTGCCCGACGATTTCGATGCGAAGAAACGCTGCGTCGTGGTCACCGCGGCGTCGGGTTCGCGCGGCATCTACGGCGCCATCGCCGTCGCCGGCGCATGGGCTTTGCCGAAAGGCTGCGCGGTCGCCTACACCGACAAGGGCGCGGGCACCGATTACTTCGATATCGACACGCGCACTGGGGTGAAGCTGGACGGCACGCGCGGCGGGGCCGAAGACGCCCTGGCGTTCGTGCCGGATTTCGGCGCCGGCGCCTCCGGGGTCGCGTTCAAGCATGCGCACTCCGGCGACAATCCGGAAGCCGATTGGGGCCGGCATGTGCAGCAGGCGGCGGAATTCGCGCTGTCCGCGCTCACCCGCGCTTATCCGCAGGCCAGGCCTTTCACGTTCGCCGATACGCGCGTGATCGCGGTGGGCATTTCCAACGGCGGCGGCGCGGTGCTGCGCGCGGCCGAACTGGAGGGCGAGCCGGGCTGGCTAGATGCGGTGGTCGCCGCCGAACCGAACGTGTACGTGCAAGGGCAGGGCGGCCGCACCCTTTACGACTACACCACCGAGGCCGCGCTGCTGATGCCGTGCGCGCTGCTGCACCTGCCCGCCGATACGCTGCCGCAACCGCCGCTGCGCGCGCAGGCCGAACCGCTGTGGGCCGCACGCTGCGCCGCGCTGAAAAATGCGGGTCTGATCGAAGGCGGCGATGCGCAAGCGCAGGCGAAATCCGCTTACGACCAGCTGCGCGGCAACGGATGGACCGACCAGGTCTTGACCGCGGGCGCGTTGAGCGTGGGTTTCGATCTGTGGCGCGCGGTGGCCGTGACCTACGCCTCGGCCTACAGCCGGGCCCGCGTAGGCGTGCATCCCTGCGGTTTTTCGTTTTCCGCGCAGAATGCGGATTTCTCGCCGCGCGCGGCCACCGATGCCGAACGCGCGCCCTGGTTCGCCGACGCCAGCGGCATTCCGCCGGGCGCGGGCGTGGGCATCGTCGATAGCAAGCTCGCGCCACCTGATTTCACCTTGCCCGGCCTGCAGTGCCTGCGCGCTCTGCTGGATGGGGAAAACGGCGGCGCGCTGCGTCAGGGCGTGGCGCAAACCCGGGCCGCGCTGCCGCGTCAAGGTCTGCCGGTGCTGGTGATCCACGGCGTGGATGATGGGCTGGTGCCGCCCGCCTTCAGCAGCGCGCCCTATGTCGCGGCCGCGCAGGCGGCGGGGCGCGACGTGCGCTATTGGCAAGTAAAGAACGCGCAGCATTTCGACGGCTTCCTCGCGCTACCCGCCTACGGCGCGCGCTACGCGCCGCTGCTGCCGTATGTGTACGCCGCGCTGGACCAGATCAGCGCGCAGCTGGACGGGACGGGGAAAGCGCCCGCCGATGCGGTGATCGAAGCGAGACCGCGCGGTGCCGGCGCAGTGGAAGCGGCGCAGTTCGCGATTCCGCGTTGATACGCGTAGGGCGGGTCTCGACCCGCCGTCTGGCTGATTGCGACTTCCGAAACGGCGGGTTGGTTTTCAAAACCGCAGCCGGTCAACCTGCCCTAAGAATCGTGTTCGCTGTCTTAACGCGATATTTGGCAGTCTGTCGTGACCAATCGACGCACGGAAACGCCATGTCCCGCCATTTCTCCATGCTGCGCGATTTCCATCTGGCCGACTGGTTCACCCTGGCCAACGGCTTCTGCGGCACCGGCGCGGTGTTCGCGGCGATGCGTTATCTGATCGAAGGCAACGTACGCGATCTGCTGATCGGCATGGCGCTGATCCCGCTGGCCTTCATCTTCGACGCGCTGGACGGCCGCATCGCGCGCTGGCGCAAATCCTCGTCCACTCTGGGGCGCGAACTGGATTCGCTGGCCGACGTCATTTCTTTCGGCGTCGCGCCGGCCGCGCTGGCCTATGCCTGCGGCATGCAGGGCGGCTGGGACTGGCTGTTGCTCAGCTACTTCGTCTGCTGCGGCGTGAGCCGGCTGGCGCGCTACAACGTCACCGCCGAGCAGCTGTCGGGCGAAGACGACAAGGTGAAGTATTTCGAAGGCACGCCCATTCCCACCAGCCTGGCGCTGGTGATCGTGCTGGCGGTCGCTGCGGGCACCGGCAGCATCGGCGATGCGCTCTGGTTCGGCTCGCTGCAGCTGGGGCCGTGGCAGCTGCATCCGCTGGTGCTGCTGTTCGCCGTGTCCGGGTCGCTGATGATCAGCAAGACCCTGCGTATTCCCAAGCCTTGAGCGCGGACCAAGAATAGCCGGCAGGAAAGCGCGGATTGCTATGATCGGGCGTGGCTTGGGAGGGTTGGCGATGTTGAATAACGGTTTCGGCGGCACGGGCGATTTCGAGGGGCTGGCACGGCAATACTGGAGCGCCTGGGGCGAGGCGATGCGCCAGGCCGGCATGGGCGCGGCGCCGGCCCCGCAGGCCGGTCCCAACTGGCAGCAGGCCGTGGACTGGTGGTCGCAGCTGCTGCCCGGCGGGCATAGCCAGGCCAACGACGCGGTGAGCCGTTTCAATCGCCAGGCGCGCGACTGGTACGGGCAGATGCAGCAGGTGGCCGCGCAGTTCGCGGGCCAGGAAAACAGCGCAGCCGAAGTCGGCCAGGCCTGGCGCCGCGCACTGGGCGCCAATGGCGACAATCCGTTCCCCGACCTGTTCAAGGCGATGCGTGGAAAAGGCGCGCACGGGCTCGACGAATGGCTGGAACAGGCCCAGCCTTATCTCGACGGTTTCCAGCAGCAGGCGCAGCGCTGGCAGCAGATGCCGGCATTCGGCCAGTACCGCGAACATCAGGAGCGCTGGCAGGAATTGCAGCAGGCGCAGCAGGGGTACCAGCAGCGCAGCGGCGAATTCAATGCGCTGATGATGCAGTGCGCGCAGGACGCGTTCGAGGTGTTCGAGGACAAGCTGACCGCGCACGAAGAGCCGGGCCGGCAGATCGCCAGCGCACGCGCGTTGTTCGATCTGTGGATCGATTCGGCGGAACAGGCTTACGCCCAGATCGCCCTGTCGCAGGAGTTCCGCGAACGCGGCGGCGCCCTGACCAACGCGCAGATGCGCCTGCGCGCCGCCATCCAGCGCGAAGTGGAGCAGATGACCGGGCTGTTCGGCATGCCCACCCGCACCGAGATCGACTCGGCGCACCGCAAGATCGCCGAGCTGGAACGCGCCCTGCGCCGCGCTGCCGCCGCCAACCGCCGCCCGGTCGCCGAGCGCAAGCCCGCTGCTGCGCCCGTGGCGGCGGAACCCGTTTCGCCCAAGCCCGCCGCGAACACCAAAGCGCGCCGCGCCACGCGCACGCGGCCGGCGGCGCAAAAACCGACCGCGCGCAAACCCGCGAAGAAGCAGGCCGCGTCGCCCAGGGCTGCGGCGCGCAAACGCGCGGCGAAGCCGGCGACCGTCGAGCAGGAACTGCCGGTCGTAACCGCCGCCAAGCCGCGGCCGCGCAAACCGGCGGCGAAGAAAGCGGTCGCGGAAAAAGCGCGTCCTTCCAGAAAGAAGGCCCCTGGCAAGAAACCCTCCGTATTGAACAAGCCGGCCGCGAAGACGACCGCCGCGGGTAAAACGGCGCCGGCGCAATCGGGCAACGCCAAGGTCGTTTCGATGAAGGATTGGGTGGCGCGCTATGCGGCGGCGAACACGCCCGGCGAAGCCCGCTCTGGCGCAGCCGGCAAGCAGAAAGAAGCCGGCAAGAAAAAGGCGCGCAAATGAACGGTCCGCTGAACTTCAGCGCCGAGGCGCTGGCCCAGGAAGCCATGACCCTGCAGCGGAAGCTGTCGGCCGGGCTGCAGACGCTGCCGCAGGTCGAGGACGTGCAATACGGCGCCACCGCCAAGGAAGAAGTCTGGCGCGACGGGCGGGTGGTGCTGTACCGCTTCGTCGGCGAACGGGCGCCGACCGCGCGCGTGCCGCTGCTGATCGCCTACGCGCTGGTCAACCGTCCGTACATGGTGGACCTGCAGGCCGATCGGTCGCTGGTCAAGGGCCTGCTGGCGCGCGGCGAAGACGTCTACCTCATCGACTGGGGCTATCCGGACCGCTCCGATCGCTTCCTGCTGCTCGACGACTACATCAATCGCTTCATCGGCGGCGCGGTCGATCACCTGCGCGGAAGATCCGGTCTGGACGCGATCAACCTGCTCGGCATCTGCCAGGGCGGCGCGTTCTCGCTGTGTTACGCGTCGCTGCACCCGGAAAAAGTGAAGAACCTGATCACCATGGTCACGCCGGTGGATTTCCACACCCCGGACAACATGCTGTCCAACTGGACGCAGAACATGGATGTGGATCTGTTCGTCGATACGCTGGGCAACGTGCCGGCCGACCTGATGAATTCCAGCTATTTGATGCTCAAGCCGTTCCGCCTGCACCTGCAGAAATACGTGGGTCTGATCGACATCCTGGACGACAAGCACGCGATCGAGGATTTCCTGCGCATGGAGAAATGGATCTTCGATTCGCCCGACCTCGCCGGCGAAGCGTTCCGCCAGTTCATCAAGCAGTTCTACCAGGGCAACGGCTTCGTCAACGGCGGTATCGAGATCGACGGCGAAGCGGTGGATCTGGGCTACGTGGACATGCCCATCCTCAACATTTTCGCCGAACAGGATCATTTGGTGCCGCCGGACGCCTCCCGCGCGCTGCAGAAACTCGCCGGCAGCCGCGACTACACCGAACTCAGCTTCAAGGGCGGCCATATCGGCATCTACGTCTCCAGCCGCGCCCAGCGCGAAGTGCCGAGCGCGATCCACGAATGGCTGGCCAAGCGCGCGCGATGAAAAGGCGATGGACCGCCGCGTCGCTGTTGATACCGCTGTGCGCCCTGGCCGCGCCAGCGCAGAAAACCCGGTCCGAAATCGGCCTGTTGATGGATGCGCTTGCCGCTTCGGGCTGCCAATTCCAGCGCAACGGCAATTGGCATGACGCCCGCGAAGCGCGCGAGCATCTGCAGCGCAAATACGATTATCTGCTCAAGAATGACCGGGTCGGCAACACCGAGCAATTCATCGACCGTGCCGCCAGCAAAAGCAGCATGAGCGGGCGGGCCTATCGGGTTAAATGCGGAGGGCTCGAGCAGGACGCCGCGACTTGGTTTGGCGAGCGTCTGCGGCAGTTGCGCGAGTCGAGTGAAACGGCGGGCTCTAGCTTCTAACCTAAAATCCAAGTGTGGACTCAACGCCATGGAACAGAAAAAAACCTTCGCCCGTTCGCTCAACGACCGCATGCTGGCCGGCGTGATGGGCGGCATAGCGCAACGTCTCGGTTGGAGTTCCACCCTGCTGCGCGTGGTTTTCGTGATCGTTTCGCTCGCTTCCGCCGCGTTTCCCGGCATCCTGGTGTATCTGATCCTGTGGCTGCTGATGCCGGCCGAGGCGGATTGATTTGGCGATGCGCCGCGTTGCCCTGAATTCAGCGCGCGCGCTCGGCATCGCGTGGGCGCTGCCCAATACGCTGATCGGCCTGCTGGCCGGCGCCGCCGGCCTGCCGTTCGGCGCCAGGGCGCGGCTGAGCCGCCGCGATTTCGCCCTGGTGTTCCATCGCTGGCCGTGGGGGCCGGGCGGGGCGATCACCTTCGGCAATACCATTCTGCATACCGGCGATACGCTGGATTCGGAATGCGTCACCTACGAACACCGCGCCGGCCGCTGCCGGCACCCGCCGATCAAACTCGGCGACCACGAACGCGCGCACGTGTACCAGTACATGGTGCTGGGGCCGCTGTTCCTGCCGGTGTATCTGCTGTGCGGCGGCGTCAGCGTGCGCAATCCGCTGGAGCGCGCCGCCGACCGCTACGCCATGACCGGCAAGGGTTGGTGGCCATAGGCCGGTGCCGGGACTGCTGGATTCCGAAATGCGCGTTAACCGTTTTTCTTGCCGCCGGAAGCTTTGCGCGCCGGTTTTTTGGCGGTGGTTTTCTTCGCGCCCTTGCGTCCCGATCCGGAAAGCTTGCCGCCGCCGTCCTGCTTGTTGACCGTGGCCCAGGCGATGCGCTCGGCTTCTCCCTGCGAGCGCCCTTGTTCGCGTTCGCTTTGCTCGATGTGTTCGGCCTGGCGTTTCTGCTTGTCCGTGTAGGCGGGTTTGTCGCCGCGTGGCATGTCGTTCTCCCACTGGTGAGAGTGGTGCGAGGTTAGGAGCGCGCCAGTAAGCGCGGGATGAAAACCCCGATGCGCGGTGCAGACGCCGAAATCACGAAAGGCGGCGGCAGCTAGCGTTGGAGGCGCGCGAACGAGAAAAGCGCGGTCAGCGGGTGCTTGCGTTTCTCGATCAACGCCCGCAACAACCCCGCGCCCAGCATGCTGTAGGTAATGCCGTTGCCGCCGTAGGCCATGGCGAAATGCACGCGCGGGCCATGCTGCTCATGCGGCCCGAAGAACGGCAGGCCGTCCTTGGTCTCGGCGAAAGTCCCGCCCCAGGCGAAGGCCGGCTGCATCGGCAGATGCGGAAACAGCGCCTGCGTCTTCTTGCACAGGATCCTGGACTTCTTTTCCACGCGCGCATCTCGCCTGGCCGGAATATCGATGCTGTCGTCCTCGCCGCCGACCAGCAGCCGCCCATCGCCGGTGCTGCGCAGATAAAGGTAGGGGCGCGCCGATTCCCAGACCATCGTGTCCTTCAGCGGACCCAGCGCCTCGTCTTCGATAGGATCTGTGATGAACGCATAGCTGCTGCGGTTCTGCGCCACTTTCTGCTTCAGCCAGCCCTGGTTGGCGTAGCCGGCGGCCAGCACCAAGTGCCCGGCGCGGATCGTCTGGCCTTCCGTGGTCCGCAGCGCGATGCCGCGCGAAGTAGCCTGGATGCGCTCGATCTTGGTGCGGTCGAAGATACCGCTGCCGCGTTTCTGCAGCCGCGCCAGCAGCCGGTAGGCCATGCGATAAGGATCCACGCGCGCCGCCTGATGGCTGAGGATGCCGACCGGCGCGTCGATGCCGTAGCGCTGCTGCAGCTCCGCCGGCTCCAGCAGTTCGACCTCGAAACCGTGGCGCAGGCGCAGCGCGAATTCCTGGCGCAGTACGCCATCATGGCGGCGCTTGCTGGCGTAGTACAGGCTGTCCATCCACGCGAAATCGACGTCGCGGATGTCGCGCGCCTTGTCCTGCAGCATGGCGATGGCCTCGGCGCATTGGCCGTAAGCCAGCGCCGCGTCCGCTTCGCCGTATTGCTTAGCCAGGTCGACCATGTGCGTGTCGATTTCGTACTGCAGCAGCGCGGTGCTGGCCGAAGAGCTGCCCCAGCCGACATCGCGCTGTTCGATCAGTACGACCTCGTGACCGTGCCCAGCCAGTTCATCCGCGATGAGCGCGCCGGTGATGCCGCCGCCGATCACCGCCACATCGCAGCTCAGATCCGCCTGCAGCGGCGGAAACGCCTGCATCAGTCCATTTTTGACAGCCCAATAGGGATAACCGCTTTTCAGATCCATGCGTTGCGCACCTAACGACGGGATGCGAAGCATGCGTCAGCGGTAATGTGGGTGGCGTGAGCGACCGTCGGTTCGCTTTGTCTTGCGTGGGGAGGGACTTCAGGCCCGATGCTGCCGCTGGCAGAGGCGTCCGGGCTGAGGCCTCTCCCACACAGGCTTCAGGCCTGCGGCTAACGCGGCAGCGCGCCGTGCAGGAACAGGTCCGCCGCGTCGAGCGCATAGGCCTTCAGCTGCTCTCGATCCGGCTCCTGCACATTGCCACTGGCGATGCGCACGATCATGTCGCCGAACAGCATCATGAAGAACTGGCCGGCGGCCATCGCCGGCGAGGCCATCTTCAGGCGCCCCGCGGCCACTTCCTGGGCGAAGTAATCGCTCAAATTGCCGCGCACCGAGGCCACGGCATGATCGAAGAACCAGTCGCGCAGCGCGGGAAAGGACTGGCCTTCGCCGACCACGATGCGATAGATCACCCGGGATTCGGCGCTGGACATGCCGTCGGCGATGCGTTCGGCCGCCTGGCGCAGCGCCTGTTCGGGCGGCAGACCGGGCAGGTAGAGATCCTGCATGCGCTGGCTCAGATCGTGCAGACGGCGCTCCATGATGGCGTGCGCCAGGCCTTCCTTGTCGCCGAATACGCGATAAAGCGTAGCCAGTGAGCCGCCGGCGCGCGCCACGATCTCGCTCAGGCGCGCGTGCTGATAGCCTTTTTCGCTGAAGACCTCGGTCGCCGCATCGATGAACCGCTCCACCCGCAGCTCGCCGCGCTTGCACAGATCCACCGGCAGGCGCGGACGCAGCGATTTTTCGGGTGCGGAGACATTGAAGGTGCGTTGATCCAGCGTGTCCGGGAGTGCAGTCGTCATGCTTGCAGCCGATAACGGGGCGGGTCGCCGCAACCTGCAATTTAGCAAAGAAGCTCGCGCTGCATGTCGGACTGGCGTTAAGACGCGGACAGTCGTCACTACGAAAACGCGTCGAATGACTCGTCTTTTAGTCGTATACGGAGTCGGGCGAGGCGAAGTGGCCGAAGCGTTTGCAGCGCCCACCCCGCCGCGAACAGCCGCGTCATCGCGTCTGTATCGCGTGCGGCAATGAAAAAGCCCCGTAAACGGGGCTTGGTCACTGGTGCCGAAGGTGGGACTCGAACCCACACGCTTTTAAGGGCGGCGGATTTTGAGTCCGCTGCGTCTACCGTTCCGCCACTTCGGCGCGGCCGGCAAGTATAGCGGAGCGCAGCGGTTGCCAAAAGCCGCGGTGCGAAGGTGCGGAAGCGGAGCCTGCCGTGCTTTTTCTGAATGCTGCGGTGCGGAATGCATTCCACGCCGATATGGGTATCTTGACAGCGCTGTCATTTCCAGAAGAGTCCGGCAAAGGCTCTCGCATGCTCAGCACGCCGATTTCGCTTACGCCCGGGGAGGGACAATCATGAAAGCACGCCATCCGCATGCCGTTTCCGCACTTAGTCTGGCTATCAGTACTTTGCTGGGAATGAGCGCTGCCTATGCGCAACAGGCCGATACGGTCGCCAGCAATGCGGCTGTCGCCGCGACCGCGCAGGACCAGACTTCACCCGACACCGCGCAGGCCGCTCCCGGTTCGGACGCCACGGAGTTGGACGCCGTCATCGTGACCGTGGAGCGGCGCGAACAGAATCTGCAGAAATACGCCGGCACCGCGCAGTCGTTCTCGCAGGACGAGTTGCGCAACCTGGGCATCAATACCGAGTTGCGCAACCTGCAGGTGGCGGTACCCGGTCTGAGCATGGCCAATCAGGAGGGCAATCTGGAGATCTTCATCCGCGGCGTGGGCTCGGCCAACAACACCGAGCTGGGCGATCCGGGCGCCGCACCGCACATCAACGGCAATTACATCCCGCGCCCGCGCGGCCTGGGCACCATGTTCTACGATCTGGAGCGCGTTGAAATCAACAAAGGCCCGCAAGGCACGCTGCGTGGACGCAACGCCTTGGCCGGCACGCTCAACATTGTGACCAAGCGGCCTGAGCTGGGCGGCGAGTTCAGCGGCTACGTGGAGGGCGAAGTAGGCAATCGCAGCACCGAAGGCTTCCAGGTAGGCCTGAACTTCCCGCTCGGCGAATACGCGGCATTGCGCTTCGCCGGCTACAGCCTGGAAAAGGATTCCTCGTTCGAGAACGCCGGCCTCAAGCAAAGCCTCAAGCCGGCCGGGATACAGGACGAGCAGGCCGGGCGTCTTTCCTTCCTTTATGAGCCCGACGATAAGCTGTCGGTGTTCGCGATGCTCGATTTCGGGCGTGAATTGGGAACCGGCTATCCGGGCGCGAATATCTACGGCGCGGCCTGCGACAGCCCGGTTTCCTGTCCTACCGGTCCTGGATTCGACCCTGAAGACGTCGATCTGCGTCAGGTGGTTTATACCGGCCCGCAGGGTTACCTGGATAGCACCGGATGGGGATTCCAAGGCAATATCGCCTACGATTTTGGCGGATTGACGCTGGAATACAGCGGCAGTTTCCGTGATGTGGATTACGAGCAGACCAATGCGTCCAGCGCCGGCATCAACTGGCCGGGCCGCGACCTCAGCGCGCGTCCGCCGGAAGCCACCGCCGGCGGCATCGATTACGACAGCTTTTCGACCGTGTACTGGCAGACCCAGTCGCAGTCGCAGGTGCATGAATTACGCGTGTTCTCCGACGACGAAGCGCGTCTGCGTTGGACTGCAGGCGCGTTCTACTTCAAGGAAGAACAGAAGGTCGGCTTCTTCTCGCTGGCCGACAAGGGCGTGTTTTATTCCGGCACCGAATTCACCATGCCCGACGTGGACGGCAAGTCCGCGGCCCTGTTCGCCGACGGCACTTTCGACGTCAGCGACCGTTTCCGGGTCAAGGGCGGCGTGCGCTACACGGAAGAAACGAAATCGCGCTACGGCATAGGCGGCAATTGGACGATCGGACTGGGCGCGGACAACGGCTGTTGTTTCAATGTGCGCCTCGGCACGGAGGGTTTCACACCCGCGCTCACCAGCCGGCCCAATTTCGACGTATCCAACTTGACCACGAACGCCGATTTCGCGCGCTTTCTGTTGCAGGGTTTTCTGACGCCTGGCCTGCGCGATACGCTGGCCGGCAATCTTGCCGGCGTGATCGACGGCACTGCGCCCAACGGTACTTGCATCGATCGTCCGGACAACGGCGGGGCCACGCTAGACTGCCCGGCCAATGGCCAGCACAGTTTTTTCGTGCTCGGCATTCCCTCGCAGCAGTTCGGCGAGAGCGAATTCGACTTCTTCGATTGGCGGTTGGGGTTCGAGTACGACCTGAGCGAGGAGAATCTGCTGTACGCGACGGTCAGCACGGGACATAAAGCCGGCGGTTTCAACGACAGCTTCGATCCGGAGGAAATCCCGGAAACCTTCGAGCCGGAGTCGATGATCGCGCTTGAGATCGGCAGCAAGAACAGCTTCGACTTCCTAGGCAACCGCTCCACCTTCAACGTCAGCGGCTTCTACTACGACTACGACGATCAGGTATTCCAGGATCTGGCTGTGATCGCGGTCAACCCGCAGACCAACGAGGCTACCGGCTTCGCGCTGGTGAACCGCAACGTAGGTAAATCGGTGCTGTACGGACTGGAAGCGGAAAGTCGCCTTAATCTGGGCGCGGGTTTCGGACTGAACCTCAACGCGCTATATCTGGAAACAGAAATCAAGGAAGGCGTGGTCGCGGACGTGCGCAGCCAGAACTTCGGCGCTGGCGGCATCACTTCGCAAATCGATTTGTCGGGCAACGAACTTCCGTTGTCGTCGAAGTACACCTTCAATGCGCAGCTTACGCATTCCTTCGATACCGGCATCGGCAGCTTCGACTGGCAGATCCTCGCCTCATATCGCTCGGATTTCTATCTCAGCCAGTACAACAACCGCGATGTGGTCTTCATCGCCGACACGGCCGGCACGGTGGCGCGTGTGGAAGACGCCGCCACCGCCGGATTCCCCGATCAACAGGACGGCTACACCCAGGTCAATGTGGGCGGCGGCTGGACTTCGCTCGGCGGCGACCTGCGGGTGGAGCTGTACGGCAGCAACCTGACCAACAAGGACGTTTCGCAGAAAGCGCTGGTCGGTTCTGGAATCAACGTGCGCTTCCTCAACGATGCGCGCGCCTATGGCTTGCGTGTACGCTACAGCTTCTGAACAGCCGTGCTGCGGGCCATCTATAGGTGGCCCGCAGCCGGTGTCAGTAGCAGCGCACCCGTACCGTCCGCTCTCACCGCGGTTGCCATGAGGTTCCTGCCCGGTGCGGGCATGGTGCCGCGCACGGCCGGAGCCGGGATGGTTTTCCCCACGCCAGCCTAGACAGGACAGCGACCCAGACATGACTACCCAGACGACCAGATGGTCCCAGTTCGGCGTTCTGATCACCGTATTCTTTTTTTGGGGGTTCGTCGCCGCCAGCAACGACATCCTGATTCCTGTCTTCAAGAAAGCGTTCAACCTGACTCAAGCGCAGAGCCAATATGTGGCTTTCGCGTTTTACGTGGCTTACACCGTGGGTTCGTTGATCTACGTGGCGATTTCCAAGGTCATCGGCCTGGACCTGCTCAACAAGATTGGCTACAAGAACGGCATCTGTCTGGGCCTGGTGATCTCGGCGCTCGGCACGCTGCTGTTCTATCCCGCTGCCAACACCGGCTCGTTCAACCTGATGCTGTCTGGCCTGTTCATCGTTGGCCTGGGCTTCTCGCTGCAGCAGATCGCGGCCAACCCACTGGCGATCGTCATCGGCGATCCCAAAACAGGCGCGCAGCGGCTCACGATGGCCGGCGGCATCAATAATTTCGGCACCACCATCGGCCCGCTGCTGGTCAGCCTGGCGATTTTCGGTTCGGTGGCAACGGGCAATACCGAGGCCAGCATCGAGAGCGTCAAGACGCCCTACCTGGTGCTTGGCGTGGCCTTCATTCTGGTAGCGATTTTCCTGAAATTTTCTTCCGTGCCAAACCAGATCGACCTGGAGAAGCTGTCCGAGACCGAGGCGCAGGACAGCAGCAAGCTGATCCACAAGAAGTCCGCGTTGGCCTACCCGCAGCTCGTGCTGGGCATGATCGCCATCTTCGTCTATGTCGGCGTGGAGGTCTCCACCATCAGCAACCTGCCGGCCTACCTGGAATCGCCGGAAGGCCTGGGCCTGAGCACCTCGCAGATCGCGCCGTTCGTGTCGCTGTACTGGGCCAGCCTGATGATAGGCCGCTGGGGCGGCGCTGCAGGTGCGTTCAACGTCAGTGCCGGTGCCAGGCGCTGGCTGACGCTGCTGTTGCCCTACCTGGCGTTCGGCGTGTTCCTGGCGGTCAATGCCATCATGAAGCACGATGTCTCGCAGTTCCTTGGCTACGCTGCCGTCATCGTGCTGATGACCTTGGCCACGCTGGCCAGCAAGGGCAACCCGGCGCGCATGCTGCTGTACTTCGCTGTCTGTGGCATCGCTGCGCTGCTGATCGGCATGTTCACCACCGGCTGGACCAGCGTGGTGGCCTTCATCAGCGTGGGCCTGTTCTGCAGCACCATGTGGCCATGCATCTTTGCCCTGGCTATCACCGGACTGGGTGACAAGACCAACCAGGGCAGCAGCCTGCTGATCATGATGATCATGGGCGGCGGCTTCGTCAGCATCGCCCAGGGCATGCTGGCCGACAGGGTCGGCATCCATCACAGCTTCATAATCGGCGTACTGTGCTTTGCCTACCTGGCCTACTACGCCATCGCTGCCAGCCGCACGCTGCGCAGCCAGGGCATCGACCTGGACAAGCTGGCGGCGAGCAATGGGCATTGAGGTGATGCGGCGTGTGCCGGGTCATCGCGTCTTGCGTCTGCGCGAAGTGGATTCGCGCAGTTGCAGGGTGTAGCCCATGCGCATCATTTCGCCCGCGTCGGCGTCGCGGATGGCTTTCAGCAGTTCCAGCGTGGCCACGCGGCCCATTTCGCGGGTCGGCTGGCGCACGGTGGTGAGCTGCGGAAAGATCTGGCGCGCGATGGGCGTGTCGTCGAAGCCGCAGATGGAAAGATCTTCCGGCACCACCAGCCCGCGCTTGCCGGCGGCGCGGATCACGCCGGCGGCGGTGTCGTCGTTGGCGGCGAAGATGGCGGTGGGCGGATCGTCCAGATCCAGCAGCCTGTTGGCGCCGCGCACGCCGGAGTCGTACGAGAATTCGCCCTTCACCACCAGCTTGGTGTCGTACGCGATGCCGGCGTGCTTGAGCGCTTCGCGGTAGCCGGAATGACGCCACTCGCTCGCGCCGTGATCCGGATGTCCCTTGATGTGGCCGATGCGCCGATGGCCCAGCGAAATCAGGTGGCTGACCATTTCGAACACGGCGCCGTGTTCGTCCAGGGTCACGCCGATGCGCCCGCGATGGGTGCGCGGCGAGATGCTGGCGAACGGCACGCCCATTTCGTCCAGATGCCCGAGCAGTTTCACGTCGTCGGTCAGCGGCGGGGTCAGCACCACGCCGTCGGAACGCGAATGCTGGATGAGGTCGGTGATCTGGGAGATGCAGTCGGGTTTGTCGTAAGCCACCGGTCCCAGGATCAGGTTGTAGTGGTTGGCGCGGCACGCATCCAGCATGCCGCCCTGGACTTCCATCAGGTAGTTGCTGGACGGATTGTCGTAGATCATCGCGACCACGTACGAACGCTGGCCGGCCAGGCTGCGTGCGGAGGGATTGGGCTTGTACTGCAGTTTCTCCACCGCGGTTTCGACCTTGCGCCGGGTTTCTTCGCGCACGTTCGGTTCCTGGTTGAGCACGCGCGACACCGTCTTCATCGATACGCCAGCGGCTTCAGCCACATCTTCGATCCGTATGCGCATGACGATGTTTTCCTCCGTGGCCGCGCCTATCTTGCCAGATGCGTGGGCCGAATCGTTTCGCATGCGCAGCATGCGCTGTCCAATTCCCTCGCTATCTTCCGATACGAATCGCAAGGAACCCCCACGTCATGAAACTCCCAACCACGCTCAGCGTTCCCCATGCCCGCTCGACCGCTTTGCTGACTCTCGCCATCGCCGTGCTGGCCGGCGCGCCGCGTATGCTTTGGGCCGATGAAGCCAAGCCCGCCGCCCTGTCTCCGATGAACGCGCAGGCGCATCCAGACCTTTGGCCCGCGCTGAAATCGCCGCTTGCGCCCGATCCGCAGCTGGAACGGCGCGTGCGTGATTTGCTGGCGAAAATGAGCGTGGAGGAAAAGGTCGGGCAGATCGTGCAGGGCGACATCGGCAGCGTGACCCCGGGCGATGTGCGCAGATACCGGCTGGGCTCGGTGCTGGCCGGCGGCAATTCCGATCCGGGCAACGACTACAAGGCCACGGCGGCGCAGTGGGTGGCGCTGGCAGACGAGTTCTACAACGCCTCGATGGACACCCTCGATGGGCATAACGCGATTCCGGTGTTGTTCGGCGTGGACGCGGTGCACGGCCATAACAATCTGGTCGGTGCGACGCTGTTCCCGCACAACATCGGTCTGGGCGCCGCGCGCAATCCGGAGCTGATGCGCGAAATCGCCGCGGCTACCGCTGTGGAGCTGCGCGCCACCGGTCTGGACTGGACTTTCGCGCCCACGCTGGCGGTGCCGCAGGACGATCGCTGGGGCCGCACTTACGAAGGCTATTCGGAGAATCCGGAAGTGGTAGCCAGCTACGCCGGCCCATTGGTGGAAGGCCTGCAGGGCAAAGTGGGCGCGCGCGATTTCCTGGGCGCTTCGCGGGTCGTGGCCACCGCCAAGCATTTCCTGGGCGACGGCGGCACTTTCGAGGGCCGCGACCAGGGCGATACGCGGGTCAGCGAAAGCGTGCTGCGCGATGTGCACGGCGCCGGTTATGCGCCGGCGCTGAACGCCGGCGCGCAGACGGTGATGGCCTCGTTCTCCAGCTGGAACGGAGTCAAGATGCACGGTCACGAGGGCCTGCTGACGGACGTGCTGAAAGAGCGCATGGGCTTCGACGGGTTCGTGGTGGGCGACTGGAATGCGCAGGGCCAGATTCCCGGCTGCACCAATACCGATTGCCCGGCCGCGTTCAACGCGGGCGTGGACATGATGATGACGCCCGATACCTGGAAGGGCTATTACGAAAGCACCCTCAAGCACGTGAAGGCGGGCACGATTCCGATGGCGCGGCTGGACGATGCGGTGACGCGGATCCTGCGGGTGAAGCTGCGTGCGGGTTTGTTCGAGGCCGGGCTTCCGTCGAAGCGCGCGCTCAGCGGGCAGGCCACGCTGCTGGGCGATGCCAAACATCGCGCTATCGCGCGCCGCGCGGTGCGCGAATCGCTGGTGCTGCTGAAGAACGCCGGCAAACTGCTGCCGCTGGATCCGAAATCCAGCCTGCTGGTCGCTGGCGATGGCGCCGACGATATCGGCAAGCAATCCGGCGGCTGGACGCTGACCTGGCAGGGCACCGGGCTGAAAGCGGCCGATTTCCCCAAGGCGCAGTCGATCTGGGCGGGCCTGCGCGAACAGGTGGAAGCCGCGGGCGGCCGCGCGGAATTCGCGGCCGATGGAAAATATTCGCGCAAGCCCGATGCGGCCATCGTGGTGTTCGGCGAAGAGCCTTACGCCGAATTCCAGGGCGATATCAAGACCGTCGCTTACAAGCCGGCCAGCACAGCCGATCTGGATCTGCTGAAGCGGTTGAAGGCCGATGGCATTCCGGTAGTCGCGGTCTTTCTGTCGGGACGACCGCTGTGGACCAACCGCGAGATCAACGCATCCGATGCGTTCGTCGCCGCGTGGCTGCCGGGTTCGGAAGGCGGCGGCGTGGCCGATGTGCTGCTGCGCGATGCGCAAGGCAAGGTAGCGCACGATTTCCGCGGCAAGCTGTCGTATTCGTGGCCGCGCAACGCGATCCAGACACCGCTCAACGTGGGCCAGGAAAACTACGATCCGCAGTTCGCGTACGGCTACGGGCTGAGCTATAGCGACGAGGGCGAGGTTGCGGCGCTGAGTGAAGAACCGGGCGTGGACCTGAGCGCCAGCCAGTCGGACCGCTTCTTCGAACGCGGCGCCCTGGCCAAAGGCTGGCGCCTGCGCATCGGTTCGGGCGCCGCGGCGCCGGCTTATCTGACCCGGGCCATCGAGTCCAAAGGCGAGGGCGTCGCGGTCAGCGCGGTGGATCACAAGGCGCAGGAAGACGCGTGGCGGCTGCGCTGGAGCGGGGCGGGGCGCTCCACGGCCGCCTTCGTGCCGGCCGAACCCCTGGACTTGAGCCGCGAAACCAACGGCGACGTATTGCTGCTGATGACCCTGCGCGTGGAATCGGCGCTGGAGAAAGACGCTGCCTTGTTCGTCGAATGCGGCGACAAGTGCGCGGCCAAGGCGGCGGTCGGCGATCAGCTCGCCGCACTGCCGCGCGATGCGTGGACGCGTGTGGGCATTCCGTTGAAATGCTTCCAGGCCGCGGGCGCGAGCATGGGCAAGCTGCTGGTGCCGGTGGGTATCGAAGCGGCGGCAGGCGCGCAGCTTTCGGTCAGCGAGGTGGGATACGGCACGGTGGCGGACGTGGTGCTGAAGTGTCCGCCGCAGTGAGCTGAGCGGGTTGGTTTTCCACCTTGTCATCCCTCACTGCGCTCGGAATGACCAAGTTCCGGTAATGACAGGATTTTCGATCAGCTCGGCACGATCTGATCCGTCCCCAGCAGCCGCTCGCCGCGGCGCTGCCATTGCGCATCGTCGGCTTCCGGCGAGAACACGCCGCAGCGGACCATGGTGCGCTGGTACACGTGCAGCGATACGGCCACGGCCTTGTCGCTGGGGTTGCGGATGGTGTGGTACTCGTGCGGCGGAATCAGGCTGCCGGCCGAGCCGGTGCCGGCCTCGATGGTGCCGGCGGCAATGAAGCGGTAGCGCTCGTGGTCGCGCTCGGCCAGCTCGTATTGGGTGATTTCCAGCCGGCCTTTCCACACGCCTTCCACGCACCACATGCCCGAGTGATCGTGGATCTTGGTGCCCTGGCCGGGCGCCCAGGTCATCGCGACCACGCTGTAACCGTGTTCGGGACTGGTGTAGAGCTCGCGCCGGGCGTAGTGGTCGGCGATGGGCTGCAGCACGCAGTCGGGCAGGGCGATGTCCTGGTCGCAGATCATGTTGCACAGGTTTTTGCGCAGCGCATCGGTGACGGCGCGGTCGTCGCCCAGGGCGACGGCGGCGTCTAGCGAGGCGATCAGTTTGTCTTGGCCGGGGAAATCGAGGTTCATGGCGGCGTTCCGCGGAAAATGTGCGGCCATTTTAGCCCGTCAGCCAAGTCTGCGTAGAAGCGGTCCATGGGCGCGAGCTGTTGCGGTGACGGTGGTGCGCCAAGAACTCGCGCCCATGGGGCGCTCCTACAGCTCAGAGGCTGGTAAGGAAGTTCGCGACCGCCGGCCCGAACCGCCCGATATCCACCAGAAACGCATCGTGGCCCTGCGGCGAATCCAGCGGCAGGAACGCGGCCTGGGCACCGCCGGCGTGCAGGCCCTCGGCGATCTGCTGCTGCTGCTGCAGCGGGAACAGGATGTCGGTGGTGGCGCCGATGGACAGGGCTTTCTGCACCTTGATCCGCGCCACGCCTTGCAGCACGTCGCCGCCGGCGACTTCGGCCAGGTCGAACCAGTCCATCGAGCGGCTGAGGTAGAGGTAGCAGTTGGGATCGAAGCGACGCACGAAACGGCGCGCGTGGCCCTCCAGATAGCTTTCCACCTGGAATTCCAGGCCGAAGGGTTCTTCATCCGGGTGATCGGATTCGAGCCGCACGCGGCCGAAGCGGCCGTCCCATTCCAGCGCCGAACGGTAGGTGATGACGCCCAGCTTGCGCGCCATGCGCATGCCCGATTCCGGATAGGAGCCGTCGTCGTAGCGGCCGTTGTTCCAATTGGGGTCGAGCCTGATCGCTTCGCGCTGCAGCGAGCGGATGGCGATCGAAAACGGCAGGGCCTGGGCGCTGCCGGAAATATTGATGTGACTGCGCGCCGCGCCCGGATGGCGCAGCAGCAAGGCCAGTGCGGTCATGCCGCCCATCGAATTGCCGATGATGCAGGCCAGACGCCCGATGCCGAGCCCGCGCACGACCTCGAACGCGGCATCAGCCACGTCTTCTATCGACAAATCCGGGAAATCCAGGCGATAGAGCTCTCCGCTGGCCGGATTCACCGACGCCGGTCCGGTGGAACCCTTGCAGCTGCCCAGCGAGTTCACGCAGATCACGAACCAGCGCTCGCTGTCGATGGGCTTGCCCGGGCCCAGCATCGCTTCCCACCAGCCGTCTTCCGCGTTGCCGGCGTTGCGCGCGGCATGCGCGTCCGGCGACAGGCCGGTGAGGATGAGGATGGCGTTGTCGCGCGCGGTGTTCAGCGCGCCCCAGGTTTCGTAGGCCATGCGCGCGCCATGCAGTTCGCCGCCGCGTTTCATCGGAAACGGCGAGGGCAGCGAATGGAAGCGGGTGCCGGGGGCAATGAATTCGGTCATTAGGCGATTCTACTGACCCACTTACGCATCGTGGAATGCGCGTGGGAGCGCCGTCCCGGCGCGAGCTTTCGATCTTGCGTACGACGAAAATCCGCCGCTTGAAGCCGCTTCCAAATCATTGGTCGGAATGGCCTATCACCAGCTCTACGGGCGTACTGGCCGGCAGCGTCACGCGCACCGGTGCCGTTTCCATATCGCCCTCCTGGCGCATCGCGTTGCCGCTGGCGGACAGGCGCGCCACCAGCTCCACTTCCTTCAGCGCGGAAAGTTTCTGCGTGGGCATGGGGCTGTCGCCGTCGTCCAGGGTCACGGTGAGCGGGAGTTCCCGCAGCGCGTGTTTCTCCACGGCCACCGGCATCGGCGGGCCGCCGGGAACGCGCGCGATGACGAACACGCTGGCGTCGCCGCGCAGGCGCACGCGCGCGGCGAAATCGGGATCCAGCGCGACCTTGACGACCAGCCCGCCCGCGACCACAGGCTGAGCTGGCGCAGACAAGGGCGGCAAACCGGCTTCCGCGCGCGCGGCGTCGATCTGCGTTTTCAAGGTCGCGGCGGTGCCGGAATCCACCCGCGCCAGCAGCGGCTCCCAGGTCCTGGCCGCTTCCGCCGCCTGGCCGTTCTGGCGCTGGGCAACGCCGACGAACCAGGTGGCGCGCTGGTGCTGCGGTTCGACCGCCAGCGCGCGTTTCAGCAGCGCCATCGCTTCGTCGTCCAGTTTCTTCTGCGGGTCGGCATACAGGCGCGCCTGCGCCGCCTCCACCAGCAGATCGGCATCGCCGGGCATCAGCTGCACCGCTTTGGCGAAGGCTTCGCGCGATTCCGGATAGCGTTCCTGCGCCGCCAGCGATTTGCCTAGCAGGCGCCAGCCCTCGGGCTCGTTGGGATTGCGCGCGAGTTCTTCCTGCAGGCCGGCGATGGCGGCTTCCAGGGTTTCGGGCATGGCGCGCGTCGCCGCGGGATCGAGCGCGGCCGGCGTGCCTGCCATGCGATACAGCGCGAACGTGGCCACGCCCAGGGCCAGCAGCGCGCCCGCTGCCAGCGTGCGCGAGCCGCGCCACAGGGGCCACAGCACGCCGCCCAGCACGACCAGAGTCAACAGCACGGCGAGCGCGGCGAAAACGGCCATCACCATTCCTGCCTGTCGTCGGCGACGACGGCGACGTCGCCGCGTTTGCGCACGATGCGCAGCACGATGCCCGCACCGGCCAGCAGCAGCAGCGCCGGGCCGAACCACAGCAGCCAGGTGTCGCCGGACACCTGGGGCCTGTACAGCACGAACTCGCCGTAGCGCTCCACCAGGAAGCGCTTGATCTCGGCGTCGCTCTTGCCCTGTTGCATCAGCGTCAGCACTTCGCGGCGCAGGTCGTGCGCGATCTGCGCGTTGGAATCGGCCAGCGACTGGTTCTGGCACATCACGCAGCGCAGTTCGGCGGTGAGCCGGTGGAAGCGGACTTCCTGTGCGGTGTCCGTGAACTGCAGCGGGGTGGGATCGCTGACCTGGGCGAAACAGACGCTGGAGATCACTAGCGAGGCCAGTAAAACGAGTATCCGTAGAACGAAAATATGCCTGTCGTCATTCCCGCGCCTATGTGGGAATGACGAATCGGGGGATGTTGCGAGATTTGCGCTCATCGTTCCGTCACTTTTCCGCATCCAGCTTGTCCAGCAGCGGCACCAGTTCGTTTTCGATGACCTGGTCGGTCACCGCGCCCACGTGCTTCCAGCGCACGATGCCTTCGGCGTCGACCAGGAAAGTTTCCGGCGCGCCGTAGATGCCCCAGTCGATCGCGGTGCGGCCGCTTTCATCGGCGAGCACCATGATGTAGGGATTGCCGAACTGTTCCAGCCAGCGCAGCGCGTCTGCGCGCGGATCCTTGAGGTTGTAGCCGATGAAGCGCACGCGCTTGGTCAACGCGAACTTGCTCAGCACCGGATGCTCCACGCGGCATTCCGGGCACCAGCTGCCCCATACGTTCATCACGAACGGCGCGCCGCGCAGCTGGGCCAGGGTGAAGCGTTTGCCGGGCTCGTGCAGCAGCGGCAGATCGAAGTCCGGCGCGGGTTTGCCGATCAGCGGCGAGGGCAGGGCGTCGCGCCCGCTGCGGCCGGACTGCTGCACGCCGTAGTACAGCAGCCCCATCAGGCCGATGAAGAACAGCGCGATGATGATGCCTGCGAAGACGAAAGCCCCGGTGGCGGGCTTTCCGGGCGCGGGTGCGTTCATGTCGGCTCCTCGGGCTTGCGGCGGAAACGCCGGTCCGTCGCGGTGACGAATCCGCCGAGCGCCATCAGGCCAGCGCCGAACCAGATCCAGCGGACGAAAGGTTTGATGTGGATGCGCACCGCGCGCGCATCGGCGCCTAGGGATTCGCCCAGGGCCACGTACACATCGCCGAACAGGCCGGGGCGGATGCCAGCTTCGGTCATCACCTGGCCGCCGCTGGCGTAGGCGCGTTTTTCCGGATGCAGCGAGGCAAGCGGTTGGTCGTTACGCGACACCTGCACCAGTCCGCGTTCGGCCAGATAGTTGGGGCCGCGCACTTCCTCCACGCCTTGGTAGCGGAATGCGTAGCGACCGATTTCGACCGTCTGCCCGGGCGCCATGGCCAGCTCGCGCTGCACGTTCATCGCTTCCACCAGCAGCGCGCCCACCAGGAACACGGCCACCCCGGAATGCGCCAGGGTCATGCCCAACATTTCCGCGGTGAAGCGGCTGCCTTTCAGTTTGAATCGCGTCCACACGAAACGCAGCGTGCCCAAGGCGACCCAGGCGGCGGTCGCCACGCCGGCGGCGGTTTTCCACTGTCCCTGCGGCGCGGCGAAGTAGGCGATCACGCCCAGCACCAAGGCTAGCACCGCCCACGGCAGCAGCATGCGCAGCGGTTTCGAGGGTTCTTCGCGCTGCCAGCGGGTCAACGGACCGAACGGCAGCAGCAGCACCAGCGGCGCCATCAGCAGCAGGAACAGCAGTCCGAAGTAGGGCGGGCCGACCGAGATCTTGCCCATGCCCAGCGCATCGGCGAGCAGCGGGTACAGCGTGCCCAGTAGGACCATGCCGGCGGCGGAAGTGAGCAGCACGTTATTGGCCAGCAGCAGGGTTTCGCGCGAACTCGCCGCGAACGGCGCGCCGCGCTGCAAGCCCGGCGCGCGCAGCACGTACAGCAGTAGCGAACCGCCTATCACCACGCCCAGGAAGATCAGGATGAACAAGCCGCGCGCCGGATCGGCGGCGAACGCGTGCACGCTGGTCAGCACGCCGGAACGCACCAGGAACGCGCCGAGCAGCGACAGCGAGAACGCGGCGATGGCCAGCAGCAGGGTCCAGCCGTGGAAGCTGCCGCGTTTTTCCGTGACCGCCTGCGAATGCAGCAGCGCCGCACCGGCCAGCCACGGCATGAAGCTGGCGTTTTCCACCGGATCCCAGAACCACCAGCCGCCCCAGCCCAGTTCGTAGTACGCCCACCAGCTGCCCAGCGCGATGCCGATGGTCAGGAAACCCCAGGCGATGTTGGTCCATGGCCGCGTCCAGCGCAGCCAGCGCGCGTCCAGATGCCCGTCCAGCAGGGCGGCGACCGAGAACGCGAACGGCACCACGAAGCCCACGTAGCCGATGTACAGCATCGGCGGGTGGATGATCATGCCCACGTCCTGTAGCAGCGGATTCAGGTCGCGGCCTTCGGCCACTGCGGGCAGCAGGCGCACGAAGGGATTGGAGGTGAACACGAGGAACGCCAGAAAGCCCAGGCTCACCAGTCCCATCACGCCGAGCACCCGCGCGATCACCTTGTCCGGCAGCGCGCGCGAGAATTCGGCCACGGCCGCGTTCCACACCGCCAGCACCAGCGTCCACAGCAGCAGCGAGCCTTCGTGCGCGCCCCACACGGCGGTGTAGCGGTAAATCAGCGGCAGCAGCGAGTTGGAGTTGTCGGCCACGTACTTGACCGAGAAATCCTGGGTAACGAAGGCCACGGTCAGCACCACGAACGCGCCGAGCACCAGCAGCAGCTGCGCATACGCGGCCGGGCGTGCGATCGCCATCCACGCGCTCTTGTCGCGCTGCGCGCCGGTCAGCGGCAATACCGCTTGCAGCGCGGAAACCAGCAGCGCCAGGATCAGGGCGATTTGGCCGAGTTCAGGCAGCATCGGCCCTGCTCATGTTATTGCCTGGATTAATCCCCTTCAGGCACGGCAATCGGGGCGGGTAAACCCGAAGGGCGTCGCGCACGATGCGCGGCGTTTTCGGATGGCACACGGATGTGCCTTCCAAAAATTCCTGCGCCGATTGCGAACCCTGTGCGCAGCGCATGGCGTGACGCCGGGGTGGGTTTCTTTTGGTTACTTTTCTTTTCCACAAAAGAAAAGTGACTCGCGCGTCAGCGCGAAAGCTGTTGCTTTCAGCTGTTGCTATGCAGCAAGTATCTGAATCGGCGGCAGAAAAGTTAAAACACGAAAGAGCAAAAGCGTGTTGCGCTGGCGCGCAAGTCACTTTTCTTTGTGTGGCCAAAGAAAAGTAACCAAAAGAAAGGCCACCCCGGCGGCGCGCCCTCCGCGCTGCGCGCTGCGGGTGCGCCAGCGTCGCGGGAATTTTCGGAAGGCACATCCTTGTGCCGTCCGAAAACGCCACGCTTCCTGCGTGGCGCCCTTCGGGTTTTGCCCACGACGCTGGCCGCGCCTCAGGGGCCCCGATAGGGCCAAGGCCAAAGCCCCAACTCTTCGTTTGCCGAATTAACTTGGATTGCTGCATCAAGGTGCCAGCTCCACCGCAGGCGCCTGCACGTCGTGCTTCTTGTGCGCCATGCCCATCTTGTCGGCGACTTCCTTGGGCATGTAGGTCTCGTCGTGCTTGGCCAGCACGTCTTCGGCCACGAATACGCCGTTCTTCATCGTGCCGGTGGCCACCACCGCCTGACCCTCGCGGAACAGGTCCGGCAGGATCCGGTCGTAGCTCACCGGCAGCAGCGCATCGCCGTCGGTGACCTTGAAACTCACTGCCAGCGAGCCGGGCGTGCGTTCTAGCGAGCCTTTTTCCACCATGCCACCGAGGCGGAAACGAGCGCGTTCGCCGGCTTCGCCGCGCAGCACTTCGACCGGCGTGTACAGATAGGCCACGTTGCGCTGCAGGGCCAGCACCACCAACGTAGTCGCCACGGCGGCAGCGGCGACCAGCACGAGCACCCAGAGCAGGCGGCGGCGGCGGACCGGGTTCATCGGCTCAGCTCCATCGGCTGCGTCTGTTTGGAATCGCGCGCCTTACGCAGGCGCGCGGCGCGCAGTTCGCGGCGGATCTGCAGGCGCGGCGCCAGGAAATCCCAGAGCAGCACCACGGCGAACACCGCATACGCGCCGATCACGTAGTTCAGATAGCTCACGGCTGCGCCCCGGCCAGTTTCGACACCCAGTCCTTGCCGGCTTCGCGGCGCAGGTTGTCGGCGCGCGCGCGCGCCAGCAGCGAGCCGGCGAACCAGAATTTCGTCGCCGCTACCATCAGCAGCAGCGGCAGCAGCATGCTGGAGTCCAGGCTGGATTCGCCCAACACGCGGATCGTCTGGCCCTGGTGCAGCGAGTTCCACCACACCACCGAATAGCGGATCACCGGCAGCAGGGCCACGCCGACGATGGCCAGCAGGCCGGCGGCGCGCGCGGCGGCGCGGCGGTCGTCGATGGCGCCGTACAAG
>JAESGX010000156.1_pt1 | contig 53531 bp, 52 predicted proteins | sample 9269801 | NCBI WGS metagenome assembly JAESGX01 (sample SAMN16773122, study PRJNA677054) | algae metagenome | isolation source: Pleurocapsa minor GSE-CHR-MK-17-07R and co-occurring heterotrophs from wet... | place: USA: Lower Calf Creek Falls, Grand Staircase Escalante National Monument, UT ... | reverse complement strand
CGAGCGGGAACAGATTGCGTGGTGCAGTTATGGTGAGGACGCTGCCAACCTGAACGAGCATATGCAGTTCGCGTGAACCGCCCCGTCCCGCATCCTGGCGCTGCACAGCGACGCGGTAGCGGCCGGCCTCGGCAGGGGCATTGTGCAGCGAATAGGCACGCCTGAGGCCGGACGGCAGGACGACGTTGAGATGAGCGCCGGCCGTGAAGGCAGGAAGCTCGTCGCCTCGTGTCGCGGCGACGAGCTCGTAGGAACGGATGGAGCGGGTGAGCTCCGTGATGGAGCGCACGCGAACCTTGATCTCACTCATAGACATACCTTCGCCTGCTGCGCTGCCACCCGGCGCCGTGTCATGGCACGTAGGCTTCGGCCTTCTCCAGATCGCGCAGCATGCGGCGGAACTGCACGGCCCCGGCGTCGGGGAAACGCAGATGCAATTCCTCGCTGATCGCGGTCGGGATTTGCTCGGGCCGCTGCGTCTCGACGATGCGCTGGTCCTGTTCCATCACGATGTCAAAACCCGAAATGAAAGCAGCATCGTCATGGTCGAGCGAGTGATTGCGGCCGACGAAGACGTAAATGCGGGTCTTCACCTCGTCGACGGGAGCGCAGAGAAAGCTCAGAAGCGTCACGTCGCCGGACTTGGCGTTGTCGCCGTCCGACCAGGTCTTGCCGCCGCCGGCGTTCACGACGCTCTTGCGGTCATGCACGATGAACGGGAACTCGACGACGTAGTCGCGCAGCAAGTGCCCATCGTCATAGGCGTAGTTCAGGCCGCGCTCGGTGCGCGCAACCTCGTAGGGCTTGATGACCGGGCCGTCCGCGAGCTCGGTGTAGCCGACATGCACGAAATTGAAGTGCGACATGTCCATGGCGTTCTCGACGCAGCGGCCGGCCGACGCCTTCCAGTCATAGGCCTTCACGAACACGACCCGGTAGTCGCTGCGGTCCCAGGCATCGTCCGGCCAGACCGGGAAGGGCATCGCCGGCTCGGCGAGGCAGACCCAGACGAGGCCATAGGCCTCACGCGCCTGGTAGGCGATGGCGCGCGCCTTCTCGGGGATGGGCTGGCCCGGCTGCAGCGAAGGAATGTGGACACAGGCGCCCGACCCGTCATAGGCCCAGCCGTGATAGGGGCAGACGATGTTGCCCTCGCGCACCGCACCGCCGGCGGAGAACGCCGCACCGCGGTGGATGCAAAGGTCCTTGAAGATGCGCACGTCCTCGCCCCAGCGATAGGCGACGAGCTGCTCGCCCAGCATGAAGAAGGCGGTGGGGGTCTGGCTCACCTCCGCCGAGGCGGCGATCGGATGCCAGTAATTGCGCAGAGATAATCTGGTCATGCGGCTTTTCCCATTGTGGAAGGACACGGAGGGCGACGTCGGCACCACTCTTGTTGCCCGTCGTGGGAGGGGCCGCTGAACCCTGGCGGTCAGTCTCCGACGGGATGATCGAGCCCCGCCGTTGCCAGGAACAGCGCCAGGAGAGGGTAGTAGCCAGCGACGGCGCCCCCCTCGCTGGCCCCGGCACGGCCGAGCACGACGCTCGCGATCCTGGGAAAGGCGCCGCCGAAGCGGATGGCGGCGCCCATGGCTTGGATCGCAACAGCCAGATGGGGAGCGTCCAGCATGGCGAGGAGCGGCTTCGGCGCCTCGCCACGCAAACCGGAGATGATCCGGTCGCAAGGCGACCGCTGGGCCGCCGTCATGGTCGCCGCGTCGCCTGCGCCGATGAGCATCCCACCTCTCCGCAGAGCCTGTCGGGGAATTCGCCGTGGTCGTGAGCAATTCCCCGGCTGGCGCTCAGCGCCCGTCAGGGCCGCCGGACATCATGCCCGAGGCGATCTGGCGCGGGCCGAAGATCGCCTTGGCGACATCGCCGACCGCCTCGACGTTCTCTTCGATGCCCTGGAAGCAGACGATGCGGCACGGGCAGGCTTCCAGACCCTCATAGCGCCAGGGGAAGGCCCCGATCACCGCGCGCTGGTTCAGCATCAGCTCGATGTCGCCGCCGACATTTTCAGCGTGGATCAGCCCGTCCTGAAAGGCCTGCGAATGGAAGGGGAAGTAATCTTCCACCACCTTGCGCCCCGAACGCTTGTGGATATAGCTGTTCTTGCCGAAGAATTCATCACAGCTCATGCCGACCTTTTCCTCGAACTGCTTGGCGAGATCAGGACGCATACGGCGGATGGTGGTGTTCATGGCATGGTCGCCAGAACCGCAGTCGATGCCGAACCACTTGATCTTCTTTTTCAGCATCCAGTCGAGCAATTCCTGCTTTCCGCCCGGATGCATGCAGAAATACTTCACGAGATCCTGCTGCGGCTTGCCTTCCCAGTAACGATGCCAGCCGGTGTGGATGATGAGGATGTCACCGTCCTTCACCTCGACAGGGGCACTTTCGATCATCTCCGGGGTGATGACCGCCCAGTCGTCCATGTGCTGCGAGACGTCCACCACAGCGCCGGGGCCGACCAGGAAATCCAACGGATAGGAGGCCATATCGCCCATGCCATCCGTGCCGTGCATCGCCCCGTCGATATGCGTGCCGACATGCAGTGCGGTATCGATGCGCTGCGCGACGATGTGGATCGTCTGAAGGTTCTGCGCATAGTACATCTTGTTACCGGCATAGCCGACCCAGCCGGGCGTGTGGACGTTCATCAGGTGGGAAAGGTCGGTGATCTTCATGGAAGGTCGGTCCTCTTGTTGGGTTGGCCTCGTGACGGTGCGCCACCCGACGGAGGCGGATGGGACGAAGAGGTGTCGGCGCCGAACAACCGGCGCAACCAGGACTTCAGTGCGAGGGTGAAGAGCCGCCAGCCGCTGAGGGGCACCACTCCTGGCCGTGTCGCTGCGGCCGTTGCGTTCGTGGTCGGTGCGCTTGCGCCGGCAACGAGGACGGAGGGAAGCTCGTCCGGTCCGCTTGCCGCTACGGGCGGATGCTCCACGGGCATCGCCGCCTCGACATTCCGCACGAAGTCGGCCACCAAAACGTTTGCGACCTCGGTGATCAGTCCCGTGCGGCCGAACTGGGCGATGGTGCCGGACAGCTGCATGTCGGAGACGACGTTCACCGTGGTCGCCGCCCCGTCGGGCGCGAGCGTACACGTCATCGTCATGCGGCCGCGGCTGTTGCCCTTGCGGTCGACGCCCTTGCCATCGACGGCGATCGAGCGAGCGGCTTCGTCATAGACGATGTCCGCCTCGCCCTCGAAGCTGACCTGGAACGGTCCGATCTTGCTCGTGACCTTGCCGGCGTGCTTTCCCTCGTCCTTCGATCCCAGATATTCGGCGCCGGGCAGACACGCGGCCATGGCCGGAACGTCGAGAAAGGCGGCCCACACCTTCTCGACGTCGCGATCGATGGTGAACGTCTGCTCAAGCTTCATGGCAGCCTCCGGCGGCGTTCACAGGACCCGGCCGGCGAGTGCGACCCCGTAGAGATCCGTGCGCCGGTCGTCACGCGGGCGGATCAGCGGCGAGCGCACGCGGGCACGTGCCGCATCCGCGAGATCGATATCGGCGAGCAGCGTTTCGTCGGCGTCGCGGCCGAGTGGGCCGGCCATCAGCGTGCCAAACGGATCGACGAGCATGGAGGAGCCGAGAAAATGGGTATCCCCAGCCACCCCACCCTGCGAGGCGCAGGCGAGGAAGACCTGACTGAGATTGGCCTGCACTGCCGCGCCCCGCGCCTGGGTGATGAGACCACCGCTATCGACCGGGGCCGCATCGAAGCCGCCGACCCAGGCGGTCGGCACGGCAATGATGTCGGCGCCCTGCAGGGCGAGGGCGCGCACGACTTCCACGAAGCGCAGGTCGTAGCAGACGCAGAGCCCGACGCTGCCGAACGGCAGGTCATAGACCGGCAATCCGCGATCACCAGGGGCGAAGACCGCCTTCTCGCCGTCGAAGAGATGGAGCTTGCGGTAGAGGCCGACCAGACCGTCCGGCCCGACCAGCATGGCGGAATTGTAGAGACGGCCCTCGGCCGCCTCGCAGAAGCCGCCCGCGATATAGCAGCCACGCCCGGCCGCGACCGCCTGCCAGGCGGCGAGCGTCGGGCCATCGACCGGTTCGGCGCAAGTGGCAAGGCCGCTGCGGTCGAGCCCGTAGCCGGAAATCACGAGTTCCGGCAGCACAATGAGACCCGCGCCGGCGGCAGCCGCCTGTTCGAGCCGCTCCACGGTGCGGGCGCGGTTGAGCGCCGGCTCACAGGGCACCCCCGTCATCTGGACGACTGCGACGCCGAGGCGCGTCATCGCCGCGGCTCGGCGTCTGCGGCCAGCGCCTTGACGGCCTTGAGCAAGGGAACATCGGCCGGCGCCGGGCCACCGACGCTGACGATGCCGACCCCACGATCGGCCTTCACCGCGTGGCGCAGACCGACCGGCACATGAACGATGCAGCCGGCGTGAAAGGGGATCTCGACGTCGTTGGTGTAGTCGCAGATCGTCCCCTTGCCCTCGAGGATGAAGATCGTGTCCTCGGACTCGACATGGACGTGCGGGACATTCGCCTCGCCGGGCTCCAGCCGCACGTAGTTCATGTTGGCATTCCAGGCGTCGACACCAGGCCAGACCACGAAACGCGCGTCCTTGGAAATCAACGGCAGCCGCATGCTGGGATTGTCGCGATGAAAAACCCGAATCGCCATTGTTCAGACCTCGCTCTCGGCAGCGACCTGCCCGCGGGGGAGCGCATAGAGGGCCGCGTCCGGCGGGCACGGTCCGCCCACGAGCCGCACGCCCTCGTCTTCGGAAACCAGGCGATACGCATCACCCGCATCGATATGCACCATCGCCCCCTCGATGAGAGGCTGGATAGCACCAGACTTCAGATCGACGATCTGGCCGGCTCCAGCGATCACATAGTAGACGCAGTCGTTCGCGTGGGTCATGTCGATGGTCGCGCTGCCGGATCCAAGATCAACCAGGTTGAGACTGCGAAAGCGTGCTCCATTGCCGGGCCAAAGCACCGCGCGGGCTGTACCGTCACCATGGACAATTGGGAGAGAGAACCCCTCAGAGGCGGTGTCGATCACCCGAACAACATCGCGAGAGCGCACCGCCTCGCGTACATCCCCGTTCGAGACCATTGGAACGATACCCTTGCTGCCCGCGAGCACGTGCCCGCATGAAAAATGTTGACCACATTGAATTCATTTTAACATAATCAATTATTCACAAAGTGGCAACGGCACGGCTCGACATTTTTGAACACAGTTGAAATATGAAGGCGATCAAGCGGGAACGACACAACCATGGATACTGAGGCGGGACCCCTCCCGGTCGACGACGTTGCCGACACCACGGCCTGCACGCTGGCCTCGATCGGCAACCGCATCCGCGAGGTGCGACTGGCGCGCGGCATCACCCTTCAGGCCCTGGCGCACCTGTCGGGCGTCAGCCCGTCCATGCTCAGTCTGGTGGAGCGGGGGCGCGCCTCGCCGTCGATCGGTTCGCTGATCGTCATCGCCAATGCGCTCCAGATCACCATGGCGGACCTGATGGCGGCCGACGAGCCCAAGCAGGACCGGGTCGTCGTCCACTCGGCCGAGGCACCGATTGTCGAGACCGCCAAGCATGTGGTGCGGCGCCTGCTCCGGCAGGACCGCGACCGCGGCATCTCCGTGGCCCTCAACGAGTACGAGCCCCACACCGGCAGCGCCGAACGGCCGATCTCGCATGAGGGGTTTGAATATGGCTTCATTCTCGAAGGCGAATTGACCGTCGAGGTCGATGGCGTCGGCCACAAGCTGCTGGCCGGCGATCTCATCGCCTATTCCTCGCGGCGCCTCCACAAGATCTGGAACCACGGCACGCGCAAGGTGCGGACGCTCTGGTTCAATCTCGAGCGCGACTAGAGCGCTTTCCGATCGGCTGGGATCGTCCGGTCGAAGAGAAAGAGCCACAGAAGCCAAAGCCCGGGCATTGTCTCGTCGCTCGGATCGGTTTGATCCGAGCGGGATGTGGTCCGGCGGCACGGCGGCGACGCCGGTCGCCGAGCCGTCGCGGACGACGTCACCCATGGCCCGGAGACCCGGTCGTCGCTCGCAGCAGCCCATGCAGACGCGATGGCGTGACCGGCAGGCAATCCACAGCGCCGGGACGGCCCAGCGCGTCGTCGATCGCCGAGGCGAGAGCGGCACCGACCGCGGTGGCGCCCCCCTCGCCCGCTCCTTTGACGCCCAGCGGGTTGAGCGGGCTCGGTGCATCCTCGCGCAGCAGTGTCTCCACCTCGGGAACATCGCTGCAGGTCGGCATCAGATAGTCCGCAAAGCTCGTCGCCAGCGGCTGGCCATGAGCGTCGTAGACGAACTCCTCCAGCAGCGCGCCACCGATCCCCTGCGCCGCCGCACCGACAATCTGGCCCTCGATCAGCATCGGGTTGACGGCCCGGCCGACATCGTAGGCCACGACGTAGCGTTCGATCGTCACGGCTGCCGTCGCCCGGTCGATGCGGATTTGCGCGAAATGGACGCCGTAGGGATAGTTCATGTGGCTCGAGGCGTATTCGCCCTCGCCCTCGAGGGTGCGCCCCTGCCGCTCGAGATGCGCGGCGACCTGCGCCAGCGTCATGCAGACACCGCCGGGGGCGCGGATCGCACCGGCCTCCAGAACGAGCTCGGCGCGCGCGGTCTGCAGAAACTCCGCAGCCGCGTCGAGAGCGCTCTCGCGCAACTGGCACGCCGCGAGATGCACCGCCGACCCGGTCATGACGGTGACGCGCGAGGCGAAGGCGCCGAGGCCATACTCGATCCGGTCGGTCTGGCCGTGGACGACGGTGACGGCGTCCGCAGCGCAGCCGAGCACCTCGCCGGCGATCTGCGCCATCGCCGTCTCGACGCCCTGCCCCACCGAGGCGACGCCCGTGACGATCTCCACCCGGCCGTCCCCCCGGAAGCGGATGCGGGCGAGGTCCTTCGGCCCGAGGCCGCTTTTCTCCACGAAGAAGCCGAGGCCGAGACCCACCGTTTCACCTGCCGCCCGGCGCGTGACGATGCGGCCGCGGAGTGCCTCATAGTCGACCTCGGCGAGCAGCCGATCGAGCAGGTCGTGATATTTGCCGGAATCGAGCACGACGGAAGTGCCGAGCACCTCGATGCCCCGATCGAAGGGCATCGCCCCCTCGGGCACGAGGTTGGTCCGCCGCACCTCGACCGAATCGAGGCCCAGCTCGGCGGCGATGCGATCGATGAGGCGTTCGCGGGCGAAGGTCGATTCGTAGCGTCCCGGCGCCCGGTAGGTGCCGGCCGGCGTCTTGTTGGTCAGCCGGATATGGCCGGCGACGCGGTAGGCCGGGATCACATAGGGCCCCGGCAACAACCCGGCGGAGAGATCGGTGACGGTGCCGCCATGGGTGCGCACATAGGCCCCCTGGTCGGTGAAGAATTCGGCGTCGAGGCCGAGGATGAAGCCGCGCTCGTCGACGGCGGCGCGCAAGTGATAGCTCTGGTCACGCGAATGGTTGGCGCAGAGCATGTGCTCGCGCCGGTCCTCGATCCACTTCACCGGACGGCGCAGTTTCAGGGCAGCGGCACAGACGAGGACGTCCTCGGAGTACAGCTCGCCGCGGATGCCGAAGCCGCCGCCGACATGGCCCTCGCTGAGACGCACCCGCGCCGGGTCACGCTGGAGCATGCGGGCGATGGCGTCACGGTTGTAGTGCGGCACCTTGGCGGCGCCGTACATGGTGAGAAGGTCGCTGTCCTCGTCGTAGACAGCCAGTGCGCCGCGCGTTTCCATCGGCACGCCGGAGTGGCGGCCGACCTTCACCGAAAGCTCCACCACCCGGTGGGCGCGCGCGAACGCGGCTTCGAGATCACCGTAGTGCTTGCGGATCACCGCCGGCTCGCTGAAGAGCCCCGGCTGCGTCTGCGGCATGACGAGCACGGGCTCGGCCAGCGGGTCGAGATGGGCGTCGATTTCGTCGATGTCGCAGAAGACGGCATCGGCGGCGTCCTCGGCGAGATAGGGATCGGTCGCGAACACCACCGCTACCGGTTCGCCGACATAGCGCACATAGTCGCGCGCCAGCACCCATTGCCGATAGGGTCCCAGCCCTTGGATGCGGGTCATGCGGAAATCGATCTGCGGCAGCGCGACGATGTCGTCGGCCGTCCAGATCGCAACGACGCCCTTCATCGCGCGCGCCATCTCGGCGTCGATGCCGAGCAGGCGCCCAAAGGCCACGGGCGCGCGCACCACGCGCATGTGAAGCTGACCGGGCAGGTTGATATCGGCGGCGAAGCGACCTTCGCCGCGCAGGAGGGGCCGGTCCTCGAGACGCGGTATCGACTGGCCGATCATGTCACACCGTGGCGGAGGCGGAAGTGGCGCGCATACGGCCGGCGGCAACCCGTACCGCCTTGATGATGTTCTGATAGCCGGTGCAGCGGCACAGGTTGGAGGAGAGCACGTCCCGCATCTCCTCGTCGTCCATGTCCGGCTTCTCGGCGAGCGCCCCGGCCGCGAGCATCAGGAACCCGGGCGTGCAGAAGCCACATTGCAGGCCGTGGTTTTCCCAGAACGACTGCTGAAGGGGATGCAGCGTGTCACCGTCGGCCAGGCCCTCGACAGTCTGGATCGGCAGGCCCTGCGCCTGGACCGAGAACATCAGGCAGGAGCGGACCGGCTTGCCGCCCACCAGCACGGTGCAGGCCCCGCAGACGCCGTGCTCGCACCCCAGATGCGTACCGGTGAGGCCGCATTCGTCGCGCAACACATCGGCAAGGCTGCGCCGGGCCTCGACTTCGACGTGGAAGGCTCGTCCGTTGACGCTGAGCTCATAGGCGAGCTTGTCGGACGGTTCAGGCAGGGTGGCGTCAGGCATGGACGGTGTTGCTCCGGACCGGTGCAGCATTGGCCGCGCCCCGCTGCGCGGCGCGAACGAGCGCCCGCAGGCGCTGCGGGGTCTGCGGCATTTCATTGATCTCGACGCCGAAGGGCGACAGGGCGTCGGCGACGGCGTTCAGCACAGCCGCGGGCGCACCGATGGTTCCGCCCTCACCGACGCCTTTGGCCTTGGTGATGGTCTCCGGCGAGATGGTGACCATGTGGACGATCTCGATATCCGGGATTTCGAGAGCCGTCGGCGGCAGGTAGTCGGCGAGTGACGCGGTGAGAAAGTTGCCGTCCTCGTCGTAGACGGCCTCCTCATAGAGGGCGTTGCCGATGCCCTGCGCCACGCCGCCGGCGATCTGCCCGTCGACGATCATCGGATTGACGAGCACGCCGGCATCCTCGACCACCACGAAACGCGTCACCTTCACGCCGCCGGTGGCGATGTCGACCTCGACCTCGGCGATGTGGCAGGCATTGGAGAACGTGCCGGACGGATCGTAGAAGCCGGTGTCCTTGAGACCACCCTTGAGCCCGAAACGGTGGCTCTGGTGATAGGCGGCGCGGGCGAGCTCGTCGATCCGCAGCGTCCTGTTGGTGCCCGCGGCGCTGGCGTGGTTATCCGCCAGCACGACGTCGGCGACATCGCATTCCATCATCTTGGCCGCGACGGAGCGCAGCTGCCCCGCCACGCCCTCGGCGGCGAGTTTCACCGCACCACCGGCGATGACGATGGAACGGCTGGCGAAGGTGCCCCAGCCATAGGGCGTCGCATCGGTATCGCCGGAGATGATGCGGACACGATCCGGGGTAACACCGGTCTCGTCGGCGACGAGCTGGGCGAGGCTGGTCTTCAGCCCCTGCCCGTGCGGCGAGGCGCCGATGCGCACCTCGATGTAACCGGACGGGTCCATCGCCATATCGGCGCTCTCGAAGCCGGGCACGATGCCCATGGCGCGGCCGGCAAAGACCGGCGTGCCATAGCCGGTGCGCTCGGAGAAGACCGCGACCCCCATGCCGAGATGCCGGCCCTGCGCGCGCGCGGCGGCTTGGCGGGCGCGGAAGGCAGGCACGTCGAAATGCGTGACCGCCGCCTCCATCGCCTCCAAATAGGAGGCCTCGTCGAAGACAACGCCCGTCGGAGAACGATGAGGGAAGGTCCTGATCAGGTTGCGGCGGCGCATGTCGATCGGGTCGAGGCCGATCTGCTTCGCCGCGGCCTCCATCAGCCGCTCCATGGTGAAGGTCAGCATGGGCCTGGCGACGCCCCGGTATGGGGCCATCATGCAGGTATTCGTCGTCACCCCGCGCGAGCGGACATTGTATTGGGCGAAATCATACGGGCCGGGCAGCTCGCCGAAGGCCATCAGCGGTTCGACACCGCAGGTCACCGGATAGCAGGAATAGGCGCCGACATTGGAGCGCAGATCGGCTTCCAGTGCCAGCAGTCGGCCATCGGCGGTGAAGCCGCCGCGCACGGTGAAGGCCTGGTCGCGGCTGTGCGCAGACGCCATGAGGTTCTCGCGGCGGTCCTCGATCCACGCCACTTTTCGGCGCAGCCGCCGGGCGAGCCAGACCAGCACGATGTATTCCGGGAAGAGCGACATCTTCTGCCCGAAGCCGCCGCCGACGTCCGGGGCGACGACGCGCAGGTCGCATTCGCGCATGCCGAGCGCATCGGCGATGCCGGTGCGCAACATGTGCGGCATCTGCACCGAGGCGTGCAATGTCACTCGCCCGCTCGCCGGATCGAAATCGGCGACACCGCCGCGCGTCTCCAACGGCAGGGCCGACTGGCGACGCGAACGCAGGTGGAGTTCGACCACGTGGGCCGCAGAAGCCATCGTCTCGTCAAAGCCGGGGGTCTTGAGGCGTCCCTCCACCAGCACGTTGGCGGTGGCCTCGGGATGCACCACCGGCGCACCGGAGACGAGGGCGGCATCGACATCCGTCACTGGTTCGACGGCATCAATGTCGAGGAACACCTGGTCGGCGAGGTCTTCCGCCTCGGCCGGGGTCGGCGCCACCGCCACGGCGACCGCCTGTCCGGTGAAGACAACCCGGTCGGCCGGCAACACCGGCTGGCCGACGGCGACATAGTCTGGGCGGTTCAGCACCGGGCGAATGGCTTGCACCTCTGCCAGATCGCCGGCTTTGAAGACGAAGTGATCGACCGGCAGGTCGGCTGGGCACTCGACGGCCAGGATCGTGCCGGCGGCGACCGGGCTGCGAACGAAAGCGACAGCCAGCGCACCGCCGGTCAGGTCAGCGACAAAGCTGCCGAGCCCACGCAGCAGGCTGGGATCCTCGGTGCGCGGCAGCGAACGCCCGATCCAGCTCATCGTGCCGCCCCGTGCGCGCACTCCTGCAGGCCACAGGCCTCGGCGAGGGCGCGCTCGATCACAGTCCCCATCAGGTCGCGACGGTACTCCACCGAGGCATGGATATCGCTGGAGGGCTCGATCCGGCTTTGCGCATCCGCCGCCACCGCGCGGAACAGCGCCGCATCCGGTGCCTGGCCGGTGAGCAGGGCTTCGCCTGCGACGAGGCGGATGGGGCGGTCGGAGACGGCACCGACGCCGAGGCGCGCCTCGGCGATGCGCCCGCCCTCGAAACGCAGGAAAGCCAACGCCATGGCGAGCGCGAAATCACCCTTGCGGCGGGAGAACTCGTAAAAGCCGCTGCGCCAGTCACCGACATGGGGAGGAATCTCGACCGCCTGCAGGAGGTCCTCCTCGCCGACCGCGGTGGTGAAGGTGCCGCGGAAGAAATCGGCCGCAGGCACCCGCCGCTCGCCTGCCGGTCCGCAGATCACCATCACCGCCCCGAGCGTCATGGCGGTGAGGCACCATTCGGAGGCCGAATCGGCATGAGCGAGGCTGCCGCCGAAGGTTCCGCGCTGACGGATCGGGTAATAGGCGATGTTCTTCACCACCTTGGTCAGCATGACACCGACAGGCCCGGGCTCGACGGGGCTGTGGAACGCGGCATGACGGGTCATGGCGCCAATCGTCATCCCCTCTGCGCTCGAACCGGTGACGCCGGCGATCTCGCTGATCGCATTGATGTCGACGAGCACACCGGGACGGGCAAGACGGAAATTCATCACCGGCACGAGGCTCTGCCCGCCGGCAATGATCTTGGCCTCGCCTGCATGTTCCCGCAGCAGCGCCAGCGCGTGCGGAACGTCCGTGGCGAGGTGATATTGGAAACGTGACGGCTTCATCAGCTCCACTCTGCAAGATCGCGGCGCGTAGGACGAAAGGCGACGTTGCCGACCCGCCGTCGGCCTCCCGCATTTTGACGAGACTGGAATTGATTTATCAATATGAAAATTTGAGCACCGAATTTCGGACCATCGGCCCCGCGCGATGCCGTCGACGGCGTCCTGCGGCTGCTGGCAGCACGCGACGCCATTTCATGACGATGTAGAGCGTGCGCCCGGCATTCCGGCATGCCGCATCGCCAACGCGTAGTTCATTCATCGACCGGCAAACACCCTCACCGCCGGAAAAACAGGCAGTCACGGCACATTTGTCGATCACATTAAAAATTTTGGCGTCAAACAGAGAAAAATTTTGACGTGATCAAAAATTCCTCTACGCTTTAGGCATTCCCGGGGGAGCGGGAGGCAGCGAATGGGAGGCGCCTAGGGGATGGACACGCTCATCTTCGGAACGATCTCGGCGAGCGTGCTCCTGATGGCCTCCATCGGATTTTCAATGACGTTGAAAACCGATGGTTTTGTCAATATCGCCCACGGCCAGATGCTGCTGCTGGGCGCCTACATCGCGCTCGGCGCCGATCAGCTCGGCTTGCCGATCGCCGTATCGGCGCTCGGCAGCGCCCTCGTCTGCGGCTTCGTCGGCGTCGTCCTGAACCGTGTGTTGTTCCAGCCGGTGAAACGGCAAGGCACCCTCGTTCTGCTGTTCACATCGGTGGGCGCGGCCTACGTGATCTATGGCCTGGTCGGCGCCGTCGCCGGTACCCGCATGATGGGCTACGACCTGCCGCCCGCGCGGGCCATCCAGATCGCCGGCGAACCCTTCATGACCATCTACGAGATGGCCATCGTCGTTCTGGCGGTGATCTCGGCGCTCGGTGTCCACGTCTTCCTGACCTACAGCTGGACAGGCAAGTCGATCCGCGCCGTCTCCGACAATGAGAGCCTGGCGCGGGCGCGCGGTTTCGATCCACGCCGCACCTCCGACGTCGTCTGGTTCGTGGCCTCCATGCTGGCCGGCCTGGCTGGTGTGCTGCTGGGCATCGTCGGTTCGCTGCACATCAAGATGGGCTGGCAGCTCACCGTCATGGTGCTGGCGACCACCGTGCTGGGCGGGCTCGGCAGCATCTATGGCGTGATGCTGGCGTCGGTGATCCTCGCCTTCGGCATCGAGCTGGGGCTCACCGTGGTGCCGTCGAGCTACCGCACCGGCCTCGCCTTCCTTCTCATCATCGTGGTGCTGCTCGTGCAGCCCGGCGGGCTGCAGGCGCTCTGGGGCGCCGGTCGCACCCGTACCCACTGACCGGAGGGTGGCATGAGCGGTTTTCTTCTCTTCCTGGTCAGCCTCATGAGCCTCGGCGCGATCTACGCGATCCTCTGCCTGGCGCTGAACCTCGAATCCGGCGTGGGAGGCCTCTGGGACCTCGGCATCGCCTCCTTCTTCGGCATCGGCGCCTACAGCTATGTGCTCATCACCGTCGGGCCGGCGGCCAGCTACCAGCACTACGTGCTCGGCTTCGGCTTGCCGGTATGGGTCGGCATCCTGGCGGCGATGGCGATGGCCGGGCTCTGCGCGACGCTGATCGGGTTGCTGACGCTCAAGCTCAAACGCGAGTACTTCCTGATCACGACGCTCGCGTTCTCCGAAGTGATCCGGCAGGTCTATGCAAATGAGGACTGGCTGACCAATGGCGTCGCCGGCATCTATGGACTCGAGCAGCCCCTGCGCGGCTGGGTGGCACCGGAGCTCTATCCCTATCTGCTTCTGGCGCTGATCCTCACCGGGCTCGGGCTCGTGACGCTGCTGGTGCGCCATCTCTCGATGGCGCCGTTCGGGCGGACGCTCCGCGCGCTGCGGGAGAACGAGGCGCTGGCGGTGACCGCCGGAATCGACCCGCAGCGCTTCCACCTGAAGGCCTATGTGATCGCCGGCACGCTGAGTGCCGTCGCCGGGGTGTTTTACGTCTGGTACAACACCATCGTTAACCCCGCCCAGTTCGGCAATGACATCACGTTCTTCGTCTGGACGGCGCTGATCATCGGCGGCATCGGCAGCACGCGTGGCGCGCTTTTGGGCGGCTTCATCTTCGTGTTGCTGCACGACATGCTGCGCTTCGTGTCGGTCTCGGGCGAAATGGCGGCGACCCTGTCGTCGCTGCGGACCGTGGCGATCGGGGCCGTGCTCATCCTCATCCTTCGCTTCCGCCCCGACGGTCTCATCCCCGAGCGCCCGATACGCATGGCTGACGTCGGCACGGCTTCGTCGGCCGACACATCCCTGGTGTCGCGCCATGTCTGACGTCCCCGCCTCCAACGCCCTGCTCGATGTCAGTGCCGTGAAGCTCGCCTTTGGGGGCGTCAAGGCGGTGAACGATGTCTCGCTCTCCGTCCGCTCCGGCTCGATCACCGGCCTGATCGGCACCAATGGCGCGGGCAAGACGACGCTGTTCAACATCGTCTCCGGCTTCCTCAAGCCGAATGCCGGGCGGATCGCACTGGATGGCGCCGACATCACGCCCCTCGCCCCGCATGCCATCGCCGAGCGCGGCCTCATCCGCACCTTCCAGACTGCGGTCGGCTTTCCTCGCCTGACGGTCATGGAGAACATGCTCGTCTTCTCCCAGGCCGACCGAGAGGCGCGCAAGGCGCTTTTCTTCAGCGCGATCCGCGTCAACCGCGCGACGCGGGAGCGGGCGGAGGAGATCCTGGCGAGTTTCGGCCTTGCCGGCCGGCGGAACCACTGGTGCCGCGACCTTTCCTCGCCCGAGTTGAAAATGCTGGAGTTCGCCCGGGCCATGATGGCGCGCCCGCGCCTCATGCTGCTCGACGAACCGGCGGCGGGCATCAATCCGGCGCTGATGGAGAGCCTCGCCGAACGCATCAAGGCGTTGCGTGCGCAGGGCGTCAGCTTTCTGCTCGTCGATCACAATCTGCGCTTCGTCTGCGACGTCTGCGACGAGGTCTACGCCATGGCCGATGGCCGGGTCATCGCGCAGGGGCCGACTCGCTCGGTCATCGAGGATCCGAAAGTCCTCGAACTCTATATCGGCCCCCCACCCGAAGAGACCCGGCAATAAGTCGGGCAACTCGTTCCCATCCAGATAAGGGAAATTCGCATGCTCAAGACCCTCAAACGTGCTCTCCTCCTCGCCGCCATACCCTGCGTTGTCTTGGGTGCCGCCTCGGGCGCACAGGCGCAGGAGGTCAAGTTCGGCCTCATGGTCGGCTTCTCCGGCGACATGGCGCCGTGGGCGCCGGCGCTCAACAATGCCGCCGTCCTCGCGGCGGAGGAGATCAATGCAGACGGCGGCGTGCTCGGGCAGCCGCTGAAGCTGATCTCGGAGGACAACGCCTCTACGGCCGCAGGCGGCGTGCGCGGCGCCCAGAAGCTGGTGAGCGTCGACAATGTGACGGCGATCATCGGCCCGGAATCCGATCCGATCATGGCCCTGACCGCCTTCGCCAAGGACAGCAAGGTACCGATCATCTCATCCTCGGCCGGCACCGAGGCACTCGACACTGCCGGTGGCACCGGCAAGTTCATCTACCGCACCAACGCTTCCGACAGCTTCCTCGGCGTCGTCCACGCCAAGCTCATCCTCGACGAGATGAAGCAGAAGGATGTGGTTGTGGTGGTCGAGAACTCCGAGGGTACTCTCTCGGGCGCCAATACCTTCATCCGCAACTTCGAGAAGATGGGCGGAACGGTCGTCAAAAAGGTCGTGCTGGCACCGGGCCAGTCGAGCTATCTCAACGAGATCAAGGAAGTCGCTGGCGCCAATCCGACGATGGTGTTCCTGGCGGTTGGCCAGACGACCGGCGTGAACTTCACCAAGCAGGCCTATCAGCGTGGCTATGAGTGGAAGTATTGGGTGACGGCGGAGCTGCAGAGCGACGACTTCGTCAAGGCGGCCGGCGTCGAGGTCGCCAAGGGCGCCATCAACCCGGTGAGCAGCCAGGTCGAGGGAGCGCCGGGCTGGGAGCGCTTCTCGGCGGCCTATGAGAAGCGGTTCGGCGAAAAGCCGCAGTCCGGCTTCTATCAGGCCGAGACCTATGACGCGGTCATCCTGGCGGCGCTGGCGGCGCAGGCGGCCGGCGATGCGTCCGGCGCGTCGATCGACGCCAAGCTGCTCGACGTCTCCCAGGGCGGCAAGAAGGTCTACAGCTACGCCGAGGGTGTCGCGGCGCTGAAGGCCGGTGAGGACATCGACTATGAGGGTGCCTCCGGCCCCCTCGACTTCAGCGCGACTGGCAACGTCGCCGTCCCCGCCGCCCGACTGCTGCAGGTGAACGACAAAGGTGAGTGGATAACGCTCAGGACCGTCGATACGGCCGGCTATCCCACCAACTGAGCGCCGCCGGCGGAGCGCGCTCCGCCGGCCTTCGCTACGGACGGCACCTGTCGGCGCGGCCGGCGCCCGCCACCTCGCGGACGCCGGCCGCACGGCACCGATGCTGCGCCGCAATGGAGCCTAAATATGAACCACCCCGCTGCCGGTCCGATCCTCAGCGTGAGAAACCTCAGCGCCGGCTACGGCAAGCTGCCGGTGCTTCATGACCTGTCGCTCGAGATCGCGGCCGGCGCCATGGTCGCGATCATCGGGCCGAACGGCGCGGGTAAGTCGACCTTTGCCAAGGCGCTGGTGCACGGTGTCGACCTGTTCGGCGGCGAGGTGCACTTCATGGGCAAGCGCATCGACAGGCTGGAAACCCAGGCGATCGCGGCACTGGGCATCGGCTATGTGCCGCAATCCGGCAACGTCTTCATGAATTTGACGGTCAGGGAGAATCTCGAGCTCTCCTGCAACCTGCTGAAGAGCGGCTCGCCCACGCGGGCGGTCGAGTTGGTGTTCGACCGCTTTCCGCGCTTGCGCGAGCGCGCCGGCCAGAAGGGCGGCTATCTCTCCGGTGGCGAGCGGCAGATGCTGGCGATCGGTTCGGCGCTGATCGGGGAGCCCGATCTGATCATCCTCGATGAACCGACCTCCGGCCTGTCGCCAAGCCTCATCAAGGAGGTGTCCGCCAGCATCCGCGCTATCAGTGAGAGCGGGCGCACGGTCATCTGGATCGTCGAGGAGAACCCTCGTGAGGTGCTCGCCCTTTCGCATTGGGCCTGCGTGCTCGATGCCGGCGCCCTGCGCATGAGTTGCCCGGCCCGGGACATCTTGGCGGCGCCGAATTTTCGTGAGCTCTTCCTCGGCGTCTGAACGCCTGCGTTTGGGACTTGTTTGGGGCTTGGAGGTGGTCGTGACGGGTGAGATGGCGCCCGATCAACGACTGGTCAGAAAAGCCGCAACGCCGAATAAATTTTCATCTCGATCAATCATATTTGATATGGTTAAAATGCCTCCTCTCAACCAGTGGAGGCGGTGATGGTCACCCCCAGGACGACACATCGTATTGCTCTCGCGGTAGCGCTCTGCGCCGTTTCGGCGCCCCAGTCAGCATCGGCGACAGAAAAGCCGAGCGCCGCTTTCCTCTATGTCGGGCCCCGTGCCGACAATGGCTGGACCGCACGCCACGATGAGGCGCGTCTGTGTCTGGAAAAGGACGGCGTGCGCACTGCCTTCGTCGAATCCGTGCCCGAAGGACCGGATGTCGCCCGCATCGAGCAGGAGTTCATCGACCAGGGCTTCGACGTGGTGATCGCCACCGCCTTCGGCTACCAGCCCTTCACCCAGCAGGTCGCCAAAGCCAATCCCGACAAGCATTTTTTCGGCATCCTGCCGACCATCGCCCCAGCCGACAACATCCAGAACTACTATGGCAAGCTCTGGGACGGCCGCTACCTGACCGGCATCGTCGCCGGCAAGATGACGAAGACCAACAAGATCGGCTTCGTCGCCGCCCAGCCCATTCCCTCGGTCATCGCCGGCATCAACGCCTTCACCCTCGGGGTGAAGTCGGTCAATCCGAATGCCGAGGTAAACGTGGTCTGGACCCTCTCCTGGTTCGACCCGCCGGCCGAGAAGCAGGCCGCCGTGGCGCTGGTCGAGGCCGGCAACGACGTCATCGCTCAGCATCAGGACACCGGCTCGGCCGCACAGGGCGCCACCGAGAAGGGTGCCTATGCCATCGGCTCGGAAGCCGACATGTCGAAGGTCGCCGGTCCCAAGGTTCTGACCGGCACGATGTGGGAATGGTGCGGCTTCTATAAGCAGGCACTGGCCAGCGTCGCCGACGGCAGCTTCAAGCCCGGCGACTATTATGGCGGGCTGGAGGACGGCATCGTCGCCCTGGCCCCGATGGCGGCGGACGTTCCGGCCGATGTGGTGGCGCTCGTCGAGGCCCAGAAGAAGGCGATCATCGACGGCTCGCTGGACTATTGGAAGGGTCCGCTGAAGGACAATGCCGGCACGGAGAAGGTGCCGGCCGGCGGCACGGTCACACTCGACGATCTGCAGGGCATTCAGTGGTTGGTGGAAGGCGTGAACGGGAAGCTTCCGACGAAATGACGTCGACGGAGCGTCAGCACGACCTGCGGGGCGATGTCCCGCAGGTCGGCTCTTCAGCGACAGGCAGCCGCCCGGCGGCCCGGCCCTTCCTGCGCATCCGTGGCGTGACCAAGCGCTTCGGCGCGCTGCTGGCCAACGACGACGTCTCCTTCGACGTCGCCCCCGGCGAGGTGGTGGCGCTGCTCGGCGAGAACGGCGCCGGCAAGTCCACCGCCATGAGCGTTCTGTGTGGGCTCTACCGGCCGGATGCCGGCGCGGTGGAACTCGACGGCATGACCTTGGAACTCGGTTCGCCGCGCGCCTCCGCCCGGGCCGGGATCGGCATGGTCCACCAGCAGTTCAAGCTCGTGGAGGCACTCACCGCCTTCGAAAACCTCTCCCTCGCTCTCGACACCGGCCGCCTCCTTCAGCCCCGCGCGGCCTCCGCCCGGCTGTTGGCGCTGATGGAGGAGCTGGGCTTCGACCTCGACCTCGCGCGCCCCGTCTACGACCTGCCGCTGTCGGCCCGCCAGCAGCTGGAAATCCTGCGCGTGCTCGCGGTCGGGGCGCGGCTGCTGATCCTCGACGAGCCGACCTCCGTGCTCTCGCCGCTGGAGACCGAACAGCTCTTCGCCATCGTGCGGCGCATTGCGGCGTCCGGCCGCTCCGTCATCTTCATCTCGCACAAGATCGCGGAAATCCGCCGCGTCGCCGACCGCATCGTCGTCATGCGGGCCGGGCGCGTGGTGTTCGACGGCGTGGGGGCCGGGCGTTCGGCCGACGACATCGCAGCACTGATCGTCGGCAGCCGCGGTCACCGCAACGCCGAGCGGCCCGCCGCCACCAAAGGGCCGGTGCGACTCGCGCTGCACGAGGTGAGCGTGCACGGCGCCAATGGCCGTCCCCTCGTCGCAGGCGCCTCCTTCGAGGTGGCGGCCGGGGAACTCGTCGCGCTGGTCGGCGTCGCCGGCAATGGGCAGATCGAGCTCATGGACGCGATCGGCGGGCTGCGCCGTCCCGATGCCGGCACGATCGACGCCCCCCGCAGCGGCAGCCGGCGGGGCTTTGCCTTCATCCCGGCCCAGCACCTCGGCACGGCGCTCGCGCCGGGCCTGCCGCTCGAGGACAACGCGGTCCTCGGCCACCAACGCCGCGCCCCCTTCGGCTGGTGGATGACGCCGGTGCGGCGCCGCGAGGAGGCCGCCCGCGTGCTGGCCGCCTTCGGTGTCGTCGCCGGTGGCGGCACCGCCACGCGCACACTCTCGGGCGGCAACCTGCAGCGCGTCGTGCTCGGCCGCGAACTCAAGGACGACCCGGAGCTGATCGTGGCGAGCTACCCGACGCGCGGCCTCGATATCGCCTCGGCCGCCCAGATCCGCAACGCGCTGATCGCGCGCGCCGCGGCCGGTGCGGCAGTGCTCATGGCGTGCGAGGAGCTGGAGGAATCGTTGGAGATCGCCACCCGCATCCTGGTCATGAGCGGCGGACGGATCGTTGCCGACCGGCCCGCGGCCGAGCTCGACCTCGCCGAACTCGGCCGCCTGATCACGGCCAGCGGAGAAACGGCATGAGCGTCGGCCTGCGCCTCGTCATCGAACCCCGGCTCGACGCGCCGGGACGCGTCGAGATCGCCGTGCGGCTCGCCGGCGGTACGCTGCTCGCCCTGCTCGCCGGCGCGGCCGTCCTCGCCGCTTCCGGCGCCGATCCGATGCTGGCGCTCGGCGCGCTGCTGCGCGGCGGCTTCGGTACCAAGGCCGCGGTCTTCGGCACGCTCAACAAGGCGGTTCCGATCGGCCTCTGCGCGCTGGGCATCGCGCTCGCCGCCCGCGCCCGGCTGATCAACATCGGCGCGGAGGGCCAGTTCTTCTTCGGCGCCTTCGCCGCCACCGGCATCGGCCTCAACCTGCCCGCCGACACGCCGCACGCCCTCGCCATAACGCTGATCCTCACCTGCGGCGTCATCGGCGGGGCTGTCTGGGCGGGGCTCGCAGCCATCCCGCGCGCACTCATCGGCATGAGCGAGGTGCTCTCCACCCTCATGCTCAACTACATCTGTCTGCTCTGGATCGGCTATCTCGTGCGCGGTCCGTGGAGCGACCCGGCGACCTTCTCCTTTCCCTATTCGCCACCCATCCTCGCCGCCGGCCAGCTCGCGGCACTGGACCGCGCCTGGTTCGGCCCGCTGCACGGCGGCTTCTTTCTGCTCATCGCCGCCACACTGGCGCTCGTTCTGATCGACCGGGGGACGCGCTGGGGCTACGAGCTGCGCGTCTCCGGCGATGCGCCGCGCGCCGCGCTCTATGGCGGCATCCGCGCCGCCGGCATCATCATCTCCGGCCTCTGCGCCGCCGGGGCCCTCGCCGGGCTCGCCGGCGCGGTGGAGGTGGCGGCCTCGACCGGGCGGCTGCAGCTCGGCCTCTCGCCCGGCTACGGCTTCATGGGCATTCTGGTCGCCTGGCTGGCGGGTGGGCGCCCGGTGCCGATCCTCTTCGTGGCGATCGCCTATGCGGGGCTGTTGAACGGCGGCTTCAGCCTGCAGATCTCGCGCATACCCGCCTCGATCAGCACCATCCTGCAGGCCCTGATCCTGCTCTTCGCTCTCGGTGCGGCGACGCTCGCCGCCTACCGCATCCGGTTGGTGCGTCCGGCGAGGCCGGCATGAACATCGAACTCCTGCTGGCCGCCGCACTGGTCTCGGCCACCCCCATCCTCTTCGCCGCGCTCGGCGAATTGCTGATCGAGCGCGCCGGCATTCTCAACCTCGGCATCGAGGGCATGATGCTCATCGGCGCCGTCGCCGGCTTCGTGGCGACGGTCGTCAGCGGCTCGGCGGTGCTCGGCCTCATGGCCGCGGTGGGTGCGGGCATGCTGGCGGGCCTCGCCTTCGCGCTCAGTGTCGTGACGCTGCGGCTCGACCAGGTGGTGACGGGCCTTGCCTTCACCGTGCTCGGCACCGGCCTTTCCGCCTTCATCGGCCAGGCCTATGTCGGCCAGGCAGCGGGAGCCCGGCTGCCGCAGATCGATTGGGGGGCGCTCGCCGACCTTCCCGTGCTCGGCGCGCTGATCTTCCGCCAGGATCTGCTGGTGCTGTTGGCGTTGCTGCTCGTCGTGCTGGTGCATCTCTTCATCACCCGCACCCGGCCCGGCCTGATCCTGCGCACGCTGGGCGAGAGCCCACAGACGCTCGACGCCCTCGGCCAGCCGGTGGCGGGGCTGCGGGTTCTCTACATCATGCTGGGCGGCGGGCTGATCGGCCTCGGCGGCGGCTATCTCTCGGTCGTCTACACCCCGTCCTGGGTGGAGAACATGACCGCCGGCCGCGGCTGGATCGCGCTTGCCCTGGTCATCTTCGCCCGCTGGCGGGCCAGCTGGATCGCGCTGGGGGCAGGCCTGTTCGGCCTGATCGACGCCTATCGCTTCCGCGCCCAGGTCGGCGGCGAGGCGCTGATCGACCCGCACTTCCTCAACATGCTGCCCTATGTCGCCACCCTCCTGGTGCTGGCGCTGACCAGCCGGGCCAGCCTGCGCCGCCGCTTCGGCGCGCCGGCCGCACTCGGCCTGCCCTATGACCGCGAACGCCGGTGAGGATCCCCATGCGTGCATACATCGACGGCGAACCCCGCCCGCTTGGTCCAGACTTCGACGTCTTCTTCGATCCGGCCCGGACGGCGGTGATTTCCATCGACCTGCATCGCGGGCATCTGGAAGACTCGCCCGATTGCCCCTGCCCGGCCCCGCGTCCACGCGAGATCGTCGGCGCGGTCGACGCCTTTCACGCGCGCGCGCGTGCAGCGGGCGTCCCGATCATCCATGTGCGGTCGGTCCTGCGGAAGGGCGGCGTCGACGACATCAACGGCCTGAAGGCTGCCTGGCGCCTCGTCTTCCCGCTGCATGTCGGGCCGATCCCGAATGCGGACGAGCACGCCATCCAGGGCACCCGCTGGAATGAATTCGTCACCCACGTCGCCGCGGACGACCTCATCGTCGAGACCAAGAAGCGGCTTTCCCCCTTCTACCCGACCGACCTCGATTTCCTGCTGCGCAATCTCGGCACGCGCTCGGTCGTGCTCAATGGCTGCCTGACTGATTGCTGCGTTCTCAACGCGGCCTTCGACGCCTCCAATCTCGGCTACAACGTCGTGGTCGCCCGCGATCTCGTCCGCGGCACCAATGCCGAGATGGAGGATGCCGCCCTGCGCATCGTCGCGCTGCATGTCGGCGTCGTCTGCGACAGCGGCGACATTGCCGGTGCCTGGGCAGGCCGCACCCGGGCGCCGGCCAGTGTGCTTTCCGATCGGATGGAATCATCCGATCGATCGGAAATCGCTCCAGAGTCGAGAACCTGAGCCTATCCTCGTCGCTCGGATCAGGGTTCGATCCGAGCAGGACAGGCTCCAGCAGCATCGCCTGCGCCCAAGCGCGACGTCCGATACGGCCGTTTGGGCTCTCCCTTGCCGTCGGATCGCACGCCAGTCGACGAAGCCGTCGGCGGGCCGTCCCGACGGGACGGTGAGGCCCCCCTACCCCGCCGGGTCGAGGGCCTCCGACAGACGCCGCGCCTCGGTGACCAACGCCGCGGTCATCGCGGTGGCCGGCTCGCGGCTCGGGACGATGAGGCCGATCATATGGACGGCGCCGGGCTCGGTGATCGGGATCGACACCACCTCGGTGTCGCCGACCAGCGTCGCGGCGAGCCGCTCCGGCAGCACGGTGGCGAAGCCGCCCGCCCGCACGTGGGCGACGAGCACGATGACGGAGTTCGATTCGAGGATCGGGTCCGGCTCCACCCCGGCCCCGCGCAACAGCCGGTCGACGATGCGGCGGTTCTGCATGTCGGGCGACAAGAGGCAAAGCGGCGCCTCGCCGACCTCGCGCCAGGTGACGGAGGCGCGCTCGCCGAGCGGGCCGTCGGCGGTGGTCACCAGCCGGTAGCGCTCGCGGTAGAGCGGCACCGACCGGGTGCGGCCGACCGGCTCGTTGTCGATGTAGGAGAGCCCCGCCTCGATCTCGAGATTTTCCAGGAGCGTCAGGATCTCCTCCGACGTGCGCGAATAGACGGTGAAGCGCAGGCCCGGGTGGCGGGCGCGCAACGGCGCCGTCAGCGCCGGCACGAAGCCGACCGCCGTCGGCACCACGGCGAGCCGGAGGTGACCGGTGAGGCCCTGGCGCAGCGCCGACAGGTCCTGGCGCATGGCGCGGGTGTCGGCGACGATGCGCCGGCCCCATTCGAGCACCCGCTCGCCCTCCGGCGTGAAGCCGATGAAGCGGGAGCCGCGCTGCACGAGCAGCACGCCGAGCTGGTCCTCGAGGCTGCGCACGCCGGCCGACAGCGTCGGCTGCGTCACCCCGCACGCCTCCGCCGCCCGGCCGAAATGCCGCTCGCGCGAAAGGGCGAGGAGGAATTCCAGCTTGTCGATCAAGGGCGAGGCTCCCCGGGGCAATGCGGCCCGGGAAGGGTTATAAGGGGTTCGGGGGGGCGGCGTCACGGGTGGGGCGATGACGTCCTCTTCGACCGTCGATGCCGACGACGAGCTTGTCCTTCCGCTTCGAACTGCGGTCTCATGCTTAAAGTGGCTGCGGTCCGTGGCGCGCTGGATTCGTTCTGAACATCGCAAGTCGGTGGAAGGTTGTTGTGCCCCCCGTCCACATCCGCCCCATGCTCCCCGCCGAAGTCCCCCTCGCCGTCGACTGGGCGGCCGCGGAAGGGTGGAACCCCGGCCTCGACGACGCGGGGCCGTTTGCGGCGGCGGATGCGGACGGGTTTCTCGTCGGCACCATCGACGGGCAGCCGGTCGCGACGATTTCGCTCGTCGGGCCGGACCCGGCGTTCGGGTTCCTCGGCTTCTACATCGTCGCCCCCGCCTTCCGCAGCCGCGGCCATGGGCTGGCGATCTGGAACGCCGCACTCGCCCGCCGACCGTTCGCCACCATCGGGCTCGACGACGTTGTCGACCAGCAGCCGAGCTACCGGAAGTCCGGCTTCGTCCTCGCCCACCGCAACGTCCGCTGTGGCGGCCGGGTCGACCCGGCGGCGCTCTTGACGGCGGAGGGCGCGGCCGCCCTCGCCGCCCCCGGCGGCGGCGTCATCGTGGCGGTTGGCGCCGACCTCGCCCCGGCCGTCATCGCCTATGACCGGCCGTTCTACCCGGCCGACCGGACGGCCTTCCTCTCCGCCTGGATCGCGCCCACCGCGACCCGCCGCGGGCTGGCGCTGGTGCGCGACGGCGCCGTCGCCGGCTACGGCGTCGCGCGGCGCTGCCGGACGGGCGCCAAGATCGGGCCGCTGTTTGCCGATGACGAGGCCGGCGCCGAGGCGCTGTTCCGGGCGCTGGCGGGGCTGTTTCCGGAGGGCGAGATCTTCCTCGACCCGCCGGAGCCGCATGCGCAGGCGACCGCGCTCGCCCGCCGCTTCGGCCTCGCGCCCGTCTTCGAGACGGCCCGCATGTACCGCGGCCCCGCCCCGGCCCTGCCGATCGAGCGCATCTTCGGCATCACGACCTTCGAGCTCGGGTGAGGTTGGGGGTGTTCAGGCCGGCTGGCGGGCTTCGATGCCGCTCGCCTGCAGCAGGTCGACGGCCTTGCGGTCAAAGGAGAGGAACACTTCGCCGCCCAGCCACGCGCCCTCGTGGGCGATGACGCCGTCCGCAAAGTCTCCGCCGGCTGCCAGCATCGCGAGACCCGCTTCCGCCGCTGCCCGGTCGACAGCAACATTTTCTGCGGCCACCAGCCGTCTGACCGCCTCGTGGACGTCGCCCGGCGAGAGCCTGTAGGCGCGCGTCAGCACCCACACGAACTCGCAGAGCGCCGGCAAAGTCAGGGCGACGGTCTCGGCCGTTGCCAGGGCGTCGCGGGCGAGGCGCCCCTGCGCCGGATCATCGTCGACGACGGCGCGCACCAGAATGTTGGTATCCGCCGTCAGCCTCATCGACGCCCGGCCCAGCCGTCGGCAGCAGCCTCGCAAATCTCCTCGATCGTCAGGCTCACGCCCCCGGGGCGCTTGAACATGCCGAAGGCGTCGGAGATCGAGCCCTTCGGCCGGACCGCCCGCAGCGCCACGGCGCCGTCCGGCAGGACGTCGAAGGTGATCTTGTCGCCGGGTCCGACGCCGAGGTGCCGCAGCACGTCCTTGCGCAGGGTCACCTGGCCCTTCGCCGTGATCGTCAATTCACCCATAGGCGCCTCCTTCGTCCCGACGAAAGTAAGGGTTTTATGCCTTACTAGCAAGGGCGACCATCCCTCACGGAGACGCCAACTTCAGGCCCACCAGCCCGATGAGGATCAGCGCGATCGAGGCCATGCGCAGAAGATCCGTGCTCTCGCCGAGATAGAGGATGCCGAAGGTCACCGTGCCGAGGGCGCCGATGCCGGTCCACACGGCGTAGCCGGTGCCGAGCGGGATGGTGCGCAGCGCCATCGCGAGCAGGAAGATCGAGGCGGCCATCGAGGCGGCCGTCCACAGTGATGGCCAGAGCTTCGTGAAGCCCACGGTGTATTTGAGCCCGACGGCCCAGCCGACCTCGAACAGACCCGCGACGAAGAGGATGAGCCACGCCATGAACGACGCTCCCGGTTCCGGGGGCCGTCCCCGCGGTGTGGAGAATGAGGCCGGGTCGTCCCGGCTGGTCCCAGCGTCGACGGACGCGGCGCGTCCGTCAATCCGGCAAGCGGGCGATGTCGCCCGTCAGCCGACACGCGGGCGCTGGCGCGTCAATCCGTTCCGCGACAGTCGAGCAGCGTCAAGGCGGCTTCCAGCAGGCGCTCGGTGGCGGCGGCGACGACACGTCCACCCTTCGTCGCCGGCCCGCCCTCCCAGGTGGCGACGACCCCGCCGGCGCCCTCGATGATCGGGATCAGCGGTGCGATGTCGTAGATCTCCAGGCTCGCCTCGATGACGAGGTCGACCTGGCCGGCGGCGAGCATGCAGTAGGCGTAGCAGTCGGCGCCGTAGCGAACGAGGCGCGTCTTCTCGGCGACGCGGCCGAAGCGGGCGAGGTCGTCGCCCTCGAACATCGCCGGCGCCGTCGTCATCAGCGTCGCCTCGGGCAGCGAGCGGTCCTGGCGCACCTTGAGGGCCGAGCGCGCGGTCCCGCGGCGCCATTCGGCATGGTCGCCGTCGCCGAGGAAGACCTCGCCCATATAGGGCTGCGACATCATCCCGACCGCCGGGCGGCCGTCGTCGACGCGGCCGACGAGCGTGCCCCAGAGGGGGATGCCGGTGAGGAAGGAGCGGGTGCCGTCGATCGGGTCGATCACCCAGATGCGCTCGGCGGTGCCGCGCTCGGTGCCGAACTCCTCGCCGATGATGCCGTCGCGCGGATAGGCCGAGCGCAGGATGGCGCGGATCGTCTCCTCGGCCTTGCGGTCGGCAACGGTGACGGGATCGTACTGGCCACGGCTGCCCTTGTCGTCGGCCGCCACCGAGGTGCGGAAGTGCGGCAGCACCACCTGCCCCGCCTCCGCCGCGATCTCCGCCAGGAGATCGAAGTCCACCGCGCCGCTGCCCATCGCCCACGTCCTCCCGCCGACTCGTCAGGCGCGACCATAGAGAATGCCCGCGACGGGCCGAAGCCCCCGCCGGCGGTGATCGTGATGGAAATGTCGCGCGGCGATCAGGCCCCGGCGACGGGCACGGCCTCGCGGCGCGGCGCGGCAGCGGCGGGCATCGCCGGCGATGGCTGCCGGACGTCGATGAGGATGGCGTCGTGGCCGGTGTGGGCGATGAGGGCGTAGCCGTGGCGGGTGAGGAAGGCGATCGCCGGATCGGCGGGCGCCGTGTCGAGGCGGCGGACCGATTCGAGCAGGATCAGGCTCGGCCGGTGCCGCGTCGGATCGAGCGATTCGAGCACGGAGAGCTCGTGCCCCTCGGTATCGATCGTCAGGAAGTCGATGTGACGGCCCGGCATCGCCGCCTCGATCATCTCGGCGAGCGGCCGGACAGGCACGTTGATCTCGCCGACGAAGCGATCCGCCTTGGAGATCTTGCGGGCCGGATCGAGGGAGTTCCACTGCGGATTGTCGTAGAGGAAGAACGGCAGTGAGCCGCTCTCGCGGCCGACGGCCTCCGCGATGAAGGCGTCCTCCGGCCTCTGCTTTGCGAAGGCGTCCCGCGTATTCGGGTTCGCATCGACACACAGGCCACGCCATCCGCGCTCGTAGAAATAATAAGTGTTCGAAGAGATCACCGGATAGCAGGCGCCGACGTCGACATAGGTACCGCGGTAACGGCCCTTGGGGATTTTTCTGTTCTTCTGAAGAAGATAATGGACGAGAATGTCTTGCCCTGTCTGGGCGTGAGAAATGCGTTTGGGCAATGGGAATCCCCCTGACCGCGGACAGCAGTCGGGAAATCATGCGTGTTTGGAGTGGCTCCAACAAGGGGAGGAGCCGCCGTTGGACCCCGCCGGACGGCGCCGCCTCTTCAAATCTCCGCCACCACCCAGGAAATGAGCTCGTCGAGCGACTGCTTGAGGGCGACGTCCATGGCCGCGACGGCGCTGTCGACGCCATCGCCGGAGGCGCGCGCCTCGGCGCGGAAGACGCGCGATGCGACAACGCGGCCGTTTCGGTCATCGAGGATCTTGGCGGCGAACTCGATGACGGCGGTCGGCGCGCCACCGCTCTCGAGCTGAAAGTTCCGGATCTCGATGGGCAGCTGATAGTTGATCAGCAGACCCTCGCCGGGGAAACCGACGGCGTGCACCCGGCCGGTGTCCTCGAAGGACTGCACGATGCGCGTCTGCAGCACCTTCGGCAGCCGGTCGGCCCACTGCACCTGGCCGTAGTAGCTGATCGTCTGGGGTGTCGGCTTGACGGCGATCGAGTTGGTGTTGAGCGCCTGCAGGGCACGCGGTTCCGGCACCAGGATCTGCACCCCGGCCCGGACGCGACCAGTGCCCGCCTGCGAGGCGGTGGCGGTGAGGTCGTAGATCGCTGTGGTGGCTGCGCCACCGCCGCACGCGGCGACCGCCAGCGCCACGAGCATCGCCGCGAGCGCGCGCACGCCGCCGTGCCGCCGATCCGCCCGCCGCTCCAAACCTGCTCGCACGCTCTGCCCTTCCCTGTGCCCGGCCGTCAGCGCCGCTGCGGCTGATAGGTCGGCTGGCCCGAGCCGCCGAAGATGACGCGGCTCGGGTCGCGATCGATGGAGTTCACCGCCGCCTCGATCGCCGACAACGTCTGGCGGGCCTGCTGGACCGTCGCGGCGAGGTCGGCGAGGCCGGTGCTCGAGAAGCGCGACAGGCCCCCGGCGATCTGGCCGGCGCTCGGCTCGAAGCTCTCGAACACCGTGCGGATGGCGCGTGCCGCCCCGGTCGCCTCGGAGACGAGGCCTTGGCCGTCGCCCTCCACCATCTTCTCGACCTGGTCGATCAGGCCGGCGATACGCGAGGAGGCGGCGTTCAGCTTCTCGACCATCTCGCGCGCCTGGGTGGCGATCGCGTCGACATTGCCGGTCTGGCCCTCGACGTCGGCGGCGAACTTGCGGGCCGATTCGGCGGCGGCGCGGACGTCGGCGACGATGACGTCGATGTCGCCGCCCTTGGTGGCGAGATTGGCGCTGAGCGTCTCGACGTTCTGCACGATCGTCGTCACCCGCGTCGGATCGACTGCCTCGAGGATGCGGGCAAGGTCGGCCACCGCCGGCGACAGGCTCGAGGCGATCGCATCGATGCGGTCGGTGGCGGTGCGCACGTTGGTGATGATGACGTCGAGGTCATCGCCGCGGGCGGCGATGCGGGCAGCGATAGCGTCGATCGAGGCGGTGGCGCCGCGGGCGCTGTCGATGAAGGCTTCGATCTGCGGCATCTGGCCGGCAAAGCCGGTGGTGATGGTGTCGATGTTGGTGACGATCGCGCCGATGCGCTCCGACGGGATCGCGGCAAGCAGTCGGTCGACTTCGGTGAGGCTGCGGTTGAGGCCGGTGGTGAAGTCCTCGAGCCGCTCGGCCGCCGTCCGCACGACGTCGACCACGCCCTGAACGTCGGTGCCGAGACCGCTGAGATCGTTGGAGAACGACACGGCGTTGTCGACGATGGTGCTGACCGCCTGCGGGTCGACCTCGCGCACCAGCTGCTCGACCCGCGTGACGATGCCCTCGAGCCGGTTCGACAGGTCGGCGATGGTGCGCGCCGCCTGGCCGACGTCGGTGAACATCGTGCGCACCTCGTCGGAGTTGGCGGCGAGCGCCGAGGTGAATTCGTCGACGTTCTGCAGCGTGCGGGCCACCGCCGGGGCGTTGTCGGTGACGAGCTTTTCGATCTCGTTGAAGGTCGTGTCGGCCCTGCCGAGGATGTCGCGGGCGCCCTTCAGGAGGTCCTCGAAGGCCGAGCGGTCGGCAGCGATCAGCGGCACCTCCTCGTCCTCGAACAACGACGGTGAGTTCGGGGTGCCGCCGGTCAGCGAAACATAGGCGATGCCGGTGAGGCCGGAGAAACCCAGCTCGGCGCGGCTGTCCTTCTTCAGCGGGGCGGCCGGATCGACCATCGTCGTCGCCTGCACCGCCGTGGAGCCCTCGCCGGCAAAGCGCAGGCGCGTCACCTCGCCGATGCGGATGCCGTTGAAATAGACCGCGCCACCGACGGCGAGGCCCGTCACCGAGCCCGGGAAGAGGATGTCGACTTCCGTGCGGTTGGTGACCGAGCGGGAGGAGTAGATCCAGTAGACGAAGCCGAAAGCGCCCGCGAGCACCATCAGCACGAACACACCGACGGCCACGTAGTTAGCACGCGTCTCCATACCCTCGGTCGCCCCTCAAGCTTTCATCGTCGCGGCCAGCCGGCCGCCGCGGACGCCGCGGAAGTAGGAGCGGACCCAGGGATGATCGAACGCCAGCATCTCTTGAAGAGTTCCAGCCACGAGAACGCGCTTTTCACCAAGGACGGCTATTCGATCGCACACCGAGTAGAGGCTGTCGAGATCGTGTGTCACCATGTAGACGGTGAGGCCGAGCGTGTCGCGCAGCTTGGAGATGAGGTCGTCGAACTCGGCGGCGCCGATCGGATCGAGGCCGGAAGTCGGCTCGTCGAGGAAGACGAGGTCGGGATCGAGGATGAGCGCGCGCGCCAGACCGGCGCGCTTGATCATGCCGCCGGACAGCTCGGACGGGAATTTCTCCGCCGCATCGCGGGCGAGGCCGACCATCTCGATCTTCAGGAGCGCGAGTTCGTCCATCAGCCGCGGGCTGATGTCGAGGTGCTCGCGCATCGGCACCTGCACGTTCTGCTTGACGGTGAGGCTGGAGAACAGCGCGCCCATCTGGAACAGCACGCCCCAGCGCCGTTCGACGCGGGAGCGGTCGCGGTCATTGAGCGAATCGAGGTCCTTGCCGAACACCTCGATGGTGCCGCCCTGCTTGCGCACGAGGCCGAGGATGGTGCGCATCAGCACCGACTTGCCGGTGCCGGAGCCACCGACGAAGCCGAGCACCTCGCCACGATAGATGTCGAGGTCGAGCCCATCGAGCACCGTCTTGGTGCCGAAGCGCACGGTGACACCGCGGGCGCGGATGATCGCCTCGCGTTCGTTCGAGGACGCCAAAGGCGGCGGCGGGGCGGGGCGGGCGGTGCTCATATGCCGACCGTCGCGAAGAAAACAGCGAAGATGCCGTCGACGACGATGACCATGAAGATCGCCTTCACCACCGAGATTGTCGTCTGCCGGCCGAGCGATTCGGCGCTGCCCTCGACCTTCAGGCCCTCGACGCAAGCGACAAGCCCGATGATCAGCGCCATGAACGGTGCCTTGACGATGCCGACCATGAACGTCTCGAGATCGACGGCGTCGAGCAGTTGCGTCATGAAGGCGTCCGGCGACAGCCCGACATAGCTCACCGCCACGAGCATCGCCCCGAACAGCGCCGCCATGTCGGAGACGAAGGTGAGCGCCGGCAGCGCCAGCATCAGGGCGATCAGCCGCGGGATGATCAGCACCTCGAGCGGCCTCAAGCCCATCACGGTGAGGGCGTCGATCTCCTCGCGCATCTTCATCGAGCCGATCTCGGCCGTGAAGGCGCTGCCGGATCGGCCGGCGAACATGATGGCGGTGAGCAGGACGCCGAGTTCGCGCAGCGCCAGCACACTGACGAGGTCGACGACGAACACGTCGGCGCCGAAGCGGCGGAGGTAGAAGGCGCCCTGCTGGGCGACGATGGCGCCGATCAGCGTCGACATCAGCACCATGATCGGCACCGCGCCGCGTCCAGTGGTGTCGAGGTGAAAGAGGATGGACTTCCAGCGCATCCGCGAGGGATGGCGGACGCAGCCGACGAGGCCGATGGCGAAGGCGCCGAGCACGTTGAGGACGGCGACGACATCATCACCGATCATCACCGAGCGACGGCCGACCAACTCCGGGATGCGCGTCCACGTCCACGGGGTACGCCGTGGCTCCCACGGCTCCGGCACGTGGCTCTCGACCTCGGAGATCAGCGTCCGGCGGTCTTCCGGCAGACCAGTCAGTTCGACGCGTGCGCCGCCGAATTCGAGCGAGGCGCGCAGACGGTGCAGCAGCCAGGAGCCGGCGGTATCGAGCGCCGTCACCCGCGACAGATCCATAACGACGCGATTCTTCTGGCCGAGCTTCACGCCGTCGATGAGCTTTTCCGCCGCCCGGCCCGTGGCGAGATGCCAGGCACCGGACGCCACCAATCGCGCCTCATCACCCGTCTGTTCGACGTCGAGCCGGGGCGCGTCGTCGCTTTGCGTCCGGCTCATCGCCACCGCTTTCGGTCTCTTGTCGCTCGCCCCACTTGGAGCCTATTACTTCGTCGGCGCCGCACCGTCGAGGGACAGCGGCACCCGTGGGAAGCTCGCCCACGCGAATTCACCTCCGCCACTCCCCTCCGCGGCCGGCATGACGAACAACGGGGCGCTCCCTGATGGACATTCCACGTCCCTACCTCATTTTCCTCGGCGACGTCCCGGATGCGCTCGCCGCCAAGACCGGTCTCGGCGTGGTGGACTGGCGACGCGACTGGTGCGTCGGCCAGTGGCGCCTGCCGGGATGCAAGGCCGATGCCCGTCTGCCGGAGATGGTCGCCGCAGAAGCCGCCGCCAAGGGTGCGAAGACGATGGTGGTCGGCGCCGTCAATGCCGGCGGCGTGCTGCCGGAGCACTGGGTCGCCTCGATCCTCGCAGCCCTCGATGCCGGCCTCAATGTCGCGACCGGCCTGCACAGCCGCCTGTCCGACGTTCCGGCGATCCGCGAGCGCGCCGCGGCGAAGGGGCTGTCGCTGTTCGACGTCCGCCATTCGCCGGTGAAGTTCGCCACCGGCAAGGGCAGCAAGCGCAGCGGCCGCCGGCTGCTGACGGTCGGCACCGACTGCTCGGTGGGCAAGAAGTACACGGCGCTGGCCCTGGAAACAGGCATGCGCGACAAGGGCTTCGACGCCGACTTCAAGGCGACGGGTCAGACCGGCGTGCTGATCTCCGGCCGCGGCGTGGCGATCGACGCGGTGGTCGCCGACTTCATCTCCGGCGCTGTCGAATGGCTGACGCCGGACGCCGACGCCAACCACTGGGACCTCATCGAGGGCCAGGGCTCGCTGTTCCACCCTTCGTTTGCCGGCGTGTCGCTCGGGCTCCTGCACGGCGCCCAGCCGGACGCCTTCGTCGTCTGCCACGAGCCGACGCGGACCACCATGCGTGGCGTCAAGACGCCGCTGCCGACGATCCGCGAGGTGATCGACCTCACCATCACCTGCGGGCGCCTGACCAACCCCGACATCCGCTGCGTCGGCATCGCCGTCAACACCGAGCACCTCGACGAGGCGGCCGCCCACGCCGTGCTGGCCGAGACGTCGGCGGCGCACGGCCTGCCCGCCGTCGACCCGATCCGCACCGGCGTCGGCCCGCTCGTCGACAAGATCGCCGCCGACTTCGGGCGCTGACCGACCGCCAACGAGGAGCCCCGATGACCGCGCGCCTCACCACCCGCATCGAGCGCTGGCCGATCGCCGGCACCTTCACGATCGCCCGCGGCTCGAAGACGGAAGCCGTGGTGGTGATCGCCGAGATCACCGACGGGCGGTTCGTCGGCCGCGGCGAGTGCGTGCCCTACGCGCGCTATGGCGAGAGCGTCGAGGGTGTCGAGGCGGACGTGCGGGCGATGGCCGACGCCGTCGCAGGCGGCCTTGATTCGGGCCGCCTGCAGGGGGCGATGCAGGCGGGCGCGGCCCGCAACGCCCTCGACTGCGCCCTCGTCGACCTCGCCGCGAAGCGCGCCGGCACGAGCGCCGCCGCCCTCCTCGGCCTCGCCCCACTGAAGCCCGTCGTCACCGCCTATACCCTCAGCCTCGGCACGCCGGAGGCGATGGGCGCTGCCGCGGCGGCGGCCTCCGCCCGGCCGCTCCTGAAGATCAAGCTCGGCGGCGCCGGCGATCCGGAGCGGCTCGCCGCCGTCCGTGCCGGCGCGCCGAACGCGACGCTGATCGTCGACGCCAATGAGGGCTGGACGGACGCGCTGTTCGCCGAGAACATGGCCGCCTGCGCGGCGGCCGGCGTGGCGCTGGTGGAACAGCCTTTGCCGGCCGGCGCCGACGGCATGCTCGCCGACGTGCCGCACGCAGTCCCCGTCTGCGCCGACGAGAGCCTGCACACCGCCGCCGACATCCCCCGCCTCGCCGGCCTCTATGACGCGGTGAACATCAAGCTCGACAAGGCCGGCGGCGTCACCGAGGCGCTGGCGATCGCCGCAGCCGCCCGCGCGCACGGCCTGAAGGTGATGGTCGGCTGCATGCTCGGCTCGTCGCTCGCCATGGCGCCGGCGGTGCTGGTGGCGCAGGGCGCCGACTATGTCGACCTCGACGGCCCGCTCTTGCTCGCCCGCGACTGCGAGCCGGGCCTGGTGTTCGAGGGTTCGACACTGATGCCGCCGCAGCCGGCGCTGTGGGGGTAGTGGGGAAGCCGTAACGGCGTCGACGCGCCCTTGCCTCCCCCCTCGTGGGGGAGGTGGCCGGCGAAGCCGGCCGGAGGGGGCCGCCGCGCAAAGCGCGGCGGGACGACGCCTGAGAGTGCTGCAACGTCGCCCGCCGCCGGCTGACGCCGCCGGCGGCCCTCCCCGGACCGCTCCGCGGTCCGACCCTCCCACAGGGGGAGGGTGAGGTGAAGAGACCCCCCTACCGCCGCTCCGTCGCCATCACCCAGATCGCGATCAGCAGCCCCACCCCAGCCGGCACCGTCATCGTCAGGAAGCCGGCGGAACCCAGAGCCGCGTAGAGCGGCCCCGAGAGCGCCGTTGCGCTCGCCATGACGAGGGCGATGACGCTCGCGGCCAGCGACTGCACGGCCCCCGCCCGCCCCGGCGAGGCGGTCTCCGAGACGCGGCGCACCAGCGCAAGGTGGGTGGCGGCGAAGGAGAAGGCGTGCAGGCCCTGCGCCGCGACCAGCACGCCGAAGCCCGGTTCGGCCGCGATCGTCACCCAGCGCACGATCGCCGCGAGCGCCGCCACGACGGCGAGCAGCGAGGCGGAGGGGCGCGCCGTCCAGCGGTGCGGCAGGGCAAACAGGATCACCTCGCCGATGACGCCGATGCCCCACAAGAGGCCGATCTCGACGCCGGTGAAACCGCGCGCTTCGAAGGCGATCGAGCCGAAGCCGTAGATCATCGCGTGGCTGCCCTGCACGAGGGCGCAGGCGGCGACAAGCGGCAGCGCCGGACGGATCGCCAGCACGGCATCGGCGAAGCGCGGCCGCTCGGTCGCCGGCGGTCGCGTCCCCCTGCCGGCGCTCGCCGCCATCAGCGCGGCGGCGACGACAGTGAGGGCCAGCGTCGCCATCATCATCGGGTAGACGGCGGTGGCCGGCAGCACGCCCAGCGCCGCGCCGGCGGCGAGCGAGGCGGCGATGAAGGCGGCCGAGCCGCAGAGCCGCATGTGCCCGTAGCTCGCCCGCCCGGCGCGCATGACCGCCATTGCCGCGGCGTCGGCGATCGGCAGTTGCGTCGTCCACACCGCCGTGAAGGCGAGGCTGACGAGGAGGAGCGCGACGACACCCGACGACACCGCGACGAGGCCGAAGATCGCCAGCGACGCAACGGCATAGGCGAGGATGGCGCGCGGCAGCGAGCCGATGCGGTCGGCGAGCGCCCCCATCGCCGCGAGCGTCACGACGCGCGCCGCCATCGGCACGGCGAGCACAATGCCGATCTCGTCCGGCGTCAGCCCGACGGCGGCGAGATAGACCGGGAAATAGGGCAGGTGGACGCCGACGGAGAGGAAGATCGCCGCGAAATAGAGCGAGATCGTCCAAGGCGCTGGGAGACCGGCCGAGGCCGTCGCCGGGCGGTCGGCCGGCGGGCGCTCCACCCGCGGGGCTGCGGTCAAGCGGGGTTCTCCGCCAGCGCGCGGCCGAGCACCGCCTCGTCGACATTGCCACCCGACAGCACCACCACCGATGTCCTGCCGCGGCCGTCGATGCGGCCGGTCAGCAGCGCGGCGAGCGCCACCGCCCCACCCGGCTCCAGCACGAGCTTCAGTTCTCGGAAGGCGAAGGCGACGGCGGCGAGCGCCTCGGCGTCGCTGACGGCGACCGCGCCGGCGAGCGTGCGGCGGTTGACGGGAAACGTCTTCTCGCCGGGCGCATTCGACATCAGCGCGTCGCAGAGCGATCCGCCGAGCCGCTCGTTCTTCAGCCGCTCGCCGCTGGCGAGCGACCGGACGTGGTCGTCGAAGCCCTCGGGCTCGACGGCGTAAACGGCGACGTCTGGAAAGGCGTCGGTCAGCGCCGTCGACAGGCCGGCGACGAGGCCACCGCCAGAGGCCGGCGCCATCGCCTGGTCCGGCACGATGCCGAGGCGGCGGCACTCGGCGGCGATCTCGAGCCCGACGGTGCCCTGCCCGGCCATGACGCCGAAATCGTCATAGGGGTGGACGAACGTCGCCGTCCGCTCCGCCGCGATGGTGCGAGCGATCGCCTCGCGGTCCTCGGTCAGGCGGTCGTAGAGCACCACCTCGGCGCCGAGCGCCCGGGTGCGGGCGATCTTCATCGCCGGCGCGTCCTCAGGCATGACGATCACCGCCGGCATGCCGAGGATCGCCGCCGCCGCCGCGACGCCCTGGGCGTGATTGCCGGACGAACAGGCGACGACGCCGCCCTCGCGCTCGTCTTCAGGGATCATCGACAAGCGATTGAACGCACCGCGGAATTTGAAAGACCCGGTGCGCTGCAGCGCCTCCGGCTTGAGGAGCACGCGGCCACCGATGCGGGCGTCGAGGACGTCCGAGGTGAGCAGCGGCGTCACCGCCGCCTGCCCCGCGATGCGCCCGGCCGCGGCGGCGATGTCGGCGACGGAGAAGCCGGCGGGGACGGTAGCGGAGGCGGCGTCGGTGGCGGACATGGGACGGCTCGCGACGACGGAGGAAACGGTCAGCGTGCCGCTCGCTTGCCCGAGCGGCGGGGCGGCGTCAATCGGGCGTCTGCCAGGCGCCACCGCGCGCCGCGGTGCGGAGCACCGCCGTCGATGCGTGTCCCCTCTCCCGGCGCCGCCGGGAGAGGGTGCCCGAAGGGCGGGTGAGGGCCGCGTCGCGTCAGCGGCGCGGAACGCGACAGAGCACCGCGCAAGCGCTTCGGCGCGCTCGCGCGCCGCCCTCATCCGCCCTTCGGGCACCTTCTCCCGCGAAACGCGGGAGAAGGAAAACGACGGCTGTCGTCCGTCACAGCCTTCTGAGGTGGTTGTCCCATGCGACCTCGGCACGCCCCGCGGAGGCGTCACCGCCCTCCCGGCGGACCACCACGTCGCCGTCGCCGCTGGTCAGCACGAAGCCGCCGCCGGTGGCTGGCGCCGCGCCGCAGCCGTCGGGGAGCGGTCGGCGGTCGACGACCGCCTCGGTGTCCGTGTCGATGATCAGCACGATGCCGCCGCGCGGACCGGAGACGGCGAGGTGGCGGCCGTCGTCGGCGATGGCGAGCGAGCCGACATAGTGGCGGAGCGCCAGGCGCGCCTCGTCGGGGAGTGCGACGAGGCGGAGGTCCCCGCCGGGGGCGTGGACGGCCAGCAGCGGGGCTGCGGCCTCGTCGGCGCCCTCCCACTGGCACCCGAGCCAGGCGCGGCCGCGGGCGTCGATGGCGAGGTGGCGCGGGCTGAGGCTCGTCAGCGCCGACGGCGGTGCGACGCTCTCCAGGAGGTCGCCGGTGTCGATGTCGACCCGGGCGAGCGAGGGCTGCATGTCGGCGAGGTTGAGCGGCGCGCGCGGATAGTCCGGGTGGGTGAGAATGCCACCGTTTGCGACGATCAGCGTGCGGCCGTCAGGGGCGAACAGGATCTCGTGGGTGCCGACGCCGTGGCAGGGCAGTTCGCCGATGCGGGCGAGGCCCTTGTCGACGTCGTAGACGCCGATGACGCCGACGCCCTCCTCGTAGGCGTTCTCGGCGGCGTAGAGCAGGCGTCCGTCGTGGGAGAACTGGCCGTGGCCCTCGAAGTGGCGGCCCTCGGCGGCCTCGAGGACGCGGTCGGGGGCGGCGCCGGCGCGGTCGAGCACGATGGCGAAGGTGCCCGGCCTTCTGGCGAACAGCGCGAGCCGGCGGCCGATCGGGTCAACGGCGGCGCAGTGGCCGCGGGCGGGAATGACGGCGATGCGGACGATCGCGCCGGTGGCGTCGAGCACGGCGACGCCGAAGCGGCCGTCCGGGAAGCGGCAGGCGGAGGCGTACTCGGCGCCCTCACCGCTGCCTTCCGCGGTGCGCTGCCCGGCGCGCGCGAGCGGCGCCACGGCAAGCGACAGCACCAGCCCGCCGCCGCCGGCGAGCAGCGCCCGGCGGTGGAGGCCACAAGTGCCCCGATCAGTCACCCGCCGCTCAGTCGCACGGCGCTCAGTCGCCATCGAGCGCATTGAAGCCGACGCTGAGGCCGAGATCGGTGGCGATCGTCGAGGCCATTGTGGCGCGGACGCTGGCGAGCGCGATCGTCACATAGTCGAGCTTGCCGCGAAGCGCCGGCTCCGTGGCGATGGCGGCGACGTCGTTGCCCGCGAGTGCCGCAAGGGTGCGCTCTGCCTGATGCAGCTCGAAGTCGACGGAGCCTTGCGCCCAGGCGTCCTGCTCCGGCAGCCCGGCGGCAATGCCGCTCGCGTCGATGAAGTCGCGCTGGGCCGCGATGGCGGCGGCGAGATAGGCGACGGTCGCGCCGCTGCGGGCATAGGGGAAGCGGTTGGGCCTCGCTTTGTCGGGCGCATCGCCCATCGCCGGGCGCAGCGCCAAGTCGCGGATCTGCTCGAGGCCGGTGAGCGAGGCCTTCAGCACCTCGTTCGCCGCCTCCTCCCAAGAGCGGTAGGCGGGGTTGTCGGGGCCGGGAGTGAGGATCAACACGTCGTCGCGAGACCAGGCCGCGTCGAGCTCCCCGGCGATCGCCGCGACATTGCCTGCGGCGGCCTTGGCGACGATGCAGTTGCGGGCGAGCCCGGCGGGGTCGGTATCGGCCGGCAGCACCACCACCAGCCGCTCGATGGCCGGCAGGCCCTGCACGGCAGCGCTCTGGCCGGCGATGCGGGCGGCGTCGAGCCCCGCCAGCGACGGTCCGGCGATGAGCTGACGCAGCTGTCGCTCGACGACGCCGCGCGGGTCCGGCCAGAAGGCGATGCGCTCCAGCCGCGCGTCGGCGGCGGCGGGACCGAAGCGCAGGAAGTCGAGGCGCGCCCATGCCGTCACCGCCGTGCCGAAGGCGTCCCGGACGGCGAGGTGCTCGATCCGGCCCGGGTTGGCGCAGAAGTGGTCGACGGCATGGGCGAGCGTCTCGGCGCGGTGGCGGAACGCATGGTAGGCGGGGCGGAGATAGCCCTCGACGGCGCGCGTCACGACGGCTTGCTGGCGGCTCGCGATGGGGTCCATGCCCGTGGCGACGGCGGGACCGGCCAGCACCGCCAGCACCAGGCTCGCTGTCAGTACGAAACGTACTTTCATAGTTTTTCCAGATATTTGAGGAGAGTATCTCGATCGGCGTCGGAAAGTGCCCGATAGGCGCTTCGCGCCGCCGCCGCCTCGCCGCCGTGCCAAAGGATGGCCTCGTCGAGGGTGGCGGCACGACCGTCGTGGAGAGTGCGCCGGCTCGTCTCGTGTCGGCCGGCGAGACCGACCAGCGGCGCCGTCCGCCACTCCGTCGGGGCGGCGTCACCGGCGACGGCGGGGTCGGCGAGCGCCTCGCCGAGATCGTGCAGCAGGAGATCGGTGAAGGCCAGCACGCTGCCACCGTCGACGGTGGGCAGTACCGGGACGTGGCAGGCGGCGCAGCCGGTGGCGGCGAAGACGGCGGCGCCGGACCCGCCTGCCGGCGGCCGCGGCTGCAGGCCGGCGAGGAAGGCGCCGATGGCGGCCGTCATCGGTGCCGTCACCTCGTGCGGACCGCCGCGGTCGCCGCCGCCGTGGCGGGCGTCGCGGCAGGCGGTCTGGACCGCCGTGCAGTCGCCGGCGGGATCGGGGAAGGTGGCGGTCGACAGGCCGAGATCGACGGTGAAGGCGGCGGCGACCTGGCGGTCGAGGCTCGCACCGGTGGCGCGCCAGCCGTAGCGGCCGATGGTGCGCCCGCCCGCCCCGTCGCCGACCCAGTGGACGCGCCCGGAGATGCCGTCGCCATCGGCGTCGTCCGGGTCGGCGAGGGCCACGATCGCCGCCGGGTCGACGTCGTCGAAGGCGGCGCGGCCGATGAGCGTCGGCGCACGGCGGACGCCGGCCGCCGCCGTGACGGGGCCGAAGGCGAGCGCCTCGAGGCGGGGGGTGACGCGCGGACCCGGCTCGCCGTCCCGCACCGTCTCGGCGAGGGCGAACACCACCGTCGCCTCGGCCGCCTGGCCGGGCAGGCCACGGGTCTGGATCTGGTCGCCATAGACCGGGTCGCCGTGGCCATCGCCATCGGCCAGCCGCACGACCAGACCCGCGCCGGCGAGTTCACCGCGCTCGTTCAGCGTGATCCGCGCCGCCCCGCCGCCCTGATGGCAGCCGGCGCACGAGCGGGCGTTGTGCAGCGGGCCGAGCCCGTCGGCCGAGCCGGTGGAGGCGCCGGCGGCGACCCAGACACGCTCGAACACCGCCTTGCCGACGACGGCGTCGAGGCCGCCGGCCGCCGCGGCACCACCGGCGACGGCGACGGTCAGGATCGTGGTGAGCGCGAGCCCTCTCACGTCACCCTCACGAAGCCCATCATGCCGGTCTCCTGGTGCTCGATGATGTGGCAGTGGAGCATCCAGTCGCCGGGGTTGTCGGCGACGAGCGCCACCTCCAGTCGCTCCTTCGGCGTGAGCAGCACCGTATCGGCCCAGTGTGGCACGATCTCGCGCCGGCTCGACGACAGCACCCGGAAGAAGTGGCCGTGGATGTGGATCGGGTGCGGGTGCGGCGTGACGTTGTGGAGCGTCAGCCGGTAGGTGCGGCCGCGCTCCAGCACGGCGAGCGGCGGCGGCAGGCGGGCGTGGCCACTGTCCGGCCACGGCGCCTTGTTGATCGCCCAGAACGAGCGGTCGGTGACGCACAGCGGACCGAGCGGCGGCACTTCCGTGTCGCCGGCGATCTCGGCGACGCTAGAGCCGGTGGCGGTGGCGCTGAAGGTGAGCGCCAGCGGCAGGGCGTTGCCCAGATCCGGCTCGGCGAGGTCGGCCACCAGCAGCGGTGCCGGGTCGAAGGCGGCGGTGCGGCGCGTTTCACCGGCGCCGACGAGCGTGGCGAGCGTCACGGGCTGCGGGGCGTGGTAGTCGACGATGCGCGCCTCGCCGCCGGCCACGGGGGCGCGGACGACGAGGTCGAGCCGCATCGCCGGCCCGAGCCGCCAGGACTTCAGCGGAAACGGCGGCACGGCGACGCCGTCGATGGCGACGATCGCCGCTTCCGCGCCTTCGACACCGATCTCCGGGATGCGGGTCGGATCGACGTTGAGGAGGCGGATGCGGCAGTCGCCGCCCGCGGGCAGGTCGAGGTGTGGGGCGTTCTCGCCATTCGCCGAGCGCACCGTGCCGAAGCTGCCCGCTCGCGCGGCCCCCTCGTCGGTGAGGAAGGGCAGGAAGGTGCCGTCCTCACCGATCCGCCAGTCCTTCAGGCAGACGAGCACGTCCGCGTCATAGGGCACCGTCTCGTCGCCCTCGACGATCAGCACGCCGAGGAGCCCGCGGCCGAGCGTCTCTGCGGTGTTGCAGTGGGTGTGGAACCAGAAGGTGCCGGCGTCTGGCGGCACGAAGCGGTAGCCGTAGGTACCGCCGGGCGGCACCGGCTTCTGGGTGAGGTAGGGTACGCCGTCCTCGGCATTGGGGATGCGCAGCCCGTGCCAGTGGACCGACATCTCCTCCGCCCATGCCGGCAGACGGTTGTCGAGGGTGGTGACGAGGGTGTCGCCACGGCGGATGCGGACGACGTGCGGGAAGGCGTCACCCTCGAAGAAGGTCATCAGCGGCATGGCGCGGCCGCCGAAGGCTGGCAGCGCCACGGTGCGCTCGGCGGCGACGAGGGACAGCGGCACCGCGCGGCCGGCCGGCAAGGCACCGACGCGGGTGAGCGGCGCCGGCGCGGCCGCACGCGTCGACCGCCAGCCGAGAACGGTCGCGGTGACGCCGGCGAGGCCACCGAGGGCGATGGTGCGGCGGGTGGGGGTCATTGGGTAGCCCTTTTCCTTCTCCCGCCATTTCGCGGGAGAAGGTGGCGCGCAGCGCCGGATGAGGGCGCGCCGCGAGAGCGGCGCGGAGCCCGCACTGTCCAAAACGAATAAAGCACCCGCGCAGCCGTGCTGCGCGGGCCCTCATCCGCCCTGCGGGCACCTTCTCCCGCGAGCGGGAGAAGGGAGGGTCGCATGGGAGCCGTCCTCAGTTGGCGCCGACGGCCGTCGGGTTGTCGAGGCTGTCGGAGCCTTCCACGGAGATGGACAGGCCGAGCGCCGACACCAATCCCTCGACGGCACGGGTCTGGGCGACGAGGGCCGTGACGATGTCGTCGACGATCTTGTTGCCCTCGGCGTTGTCTGGACCGATCATCTGGTCGTAGGCCATCTTGCCGCTGTCGGCGGTCTCCTTCATCACCCCCATCTTGGCGGAGGTGTCAGCCATCGCCTGCTCGACGCGGGCGGCGGCCTCTGGCGCCTTCGCGGTGGCGTAGGCGGCGAGGCCCGGACCATCGAGCTTGGTGCCGTCTGTGCGGGTGTAGGTGCCCGTATAGAGCGCCACCATGCCGACCTGATTGTAGAAGTGCGAGTTGTGGGTGTTGTCGGAGAAGCAGTCGTGCTCCTCCTCGGGGTCGTGCAGGATGAGGCCGAGCTTCATGCGCTCGCCGGCGAGTTCGCCATAGGAGAGCGAGCCGATGCCGGTGAGGATGGTGGCGAGACCACCGTCCGGACCCTTGGCGATGACATCCTTGCGCGCCGCACCGTCGGCACCCCACTGCCCCGCCATGTCCTGAAGGTCCTGGACGAGGATCTGGGTGGCGACGGTCAGGTAGGCGCGGCGACGCTCGCAGTTGCCGCCCGTGCAGTTGGCGATGTCGAAGTCGGTCGCGGGCCGGTTGCCAGCGCCGGGGCCGGTGCCGTTGAGGTCCTGGCCCCAGAGCAGGAACTCGACGGCATGATAGCCGATCGAAACGTTCGCCTCGACCTCCTGGGCCTCCTGCAGACCGGAGATCAGTTCGGGGGTGATGGTCGCGGCGTCGATCTCGTCCGGGCCGACGCGCAACGTCGTCGAACCGATGATGTTGAGGGCGTAAAGCGGGTTCTCGTCAGAGGTGCTGCCGTAAGAGCCGCCATCGACATAGTCGATCAGGCCCTCGTCGAGCGGCCAGGCGTTGACCTTGCCCTCCCACGCGTCGACGAGCGCATTGCCGAAGCGCAGGCCCTCGGTCTGCTGATAGGGAACGCGTGCGGCGACCCAGGCGGAGCGAGCGGCGGCGAGCGTCTCGGCCGACGGTGCATCGAGCAGGCCACCGATCGCCGTCTGCAGTGTCCGAGCGGTGGTGAGGCTGTCCTCGTACATCGCCTGCGCGACGTCGGCATAGTGCGTCACCACCGCCTCCGGTGCCGGCGCGTCCGCCGCGGAGGTGGAGGCGACCGCTGCGACCGTCAGGGCGAGAGCGGCGGCGGTCGCCGCCAGAAGGGGTAGTCGGCGCATGGGTAAGCTCCATCGTACCGCAGACGGCACCTGCCGCGGCGGATCGTTCTCAGGCGGCGCGGCAGGGGCCGCGCCGCTGGCTCGTTCGAGAGGGCGCGGCAGGCGCCGCGCCGGCAGGATGTTCCTCAGGCAGGATTTGCCTCAGGCAGGCTATGGCTCGAGACGAGCCCTCGCTCGGGGAGGTCCCGCCTCGAGAATGTCCTGTCTCAGGAGGACGGGCCGTCGTCGAAGCCGACCTTGTCGACGATCTCGCTCGCTTCCTTGCGGTCGGCGGCGATGGTGGCGAGCGGCAGCGGATCGGGCTTCAGCTCGCCCCATGAGGCGACGATCTCGTTCACCTCGAGGCCGGGCTTCACCGGGTACTCGAAGTTGGAGTTGGCGTAGAATTCCTGGGCCTCGTCGGAGGTGAGGAATTCGATGAGCTTCACCGCGTTGTCGCGGTTCGGGGCATTCTTGGCGACCGAGGCGCCGGAGATGTTGACGTGGGTGCCGCGGCCGTCGGCGTTGGGGAACAACACTTTGATCGCCTCTGCCCACGCCTTCTGTTCCGGCTCCTTCTCATTGGTCGCCATCAGGCCAACATAATAGGTGTTGCCGAGCGCGAGGTCGCACTCACCGGCGAGGATCGCCTTCGCCTGATCGCGGTCGCCACCGGCCGGCTTCACCGCGAGGTTCTCCTTGATGCCCTTGATGGTCTCCTCGGCCTTCTCCGCGCCATCGTTGGCGATCAGCGAGGCGAACAAGCCGACATTGTAGACGTGCTGGCCGGAGCGGCTGCAGATCTTGCCCTTCCACTTCGGGTCGGCGAGCTCCTCGTAGGTGATGGTGTCCTGGCCGACGCGATCCTTGGAGGCGTAGATGACGCGGGCGCGCATGGTCAGGCCGATCCAGTGGCCGTCCGGATCGCGGTACTGCGCCGGCACGTTCTCCGAAATGACCGCGCTCTCGACCGGCTGGGTGATGCCGAGCTGCTTGGCACCGTCGAGGCGGCCGATGTCGATCGACAAGATGACGTCCGCCGGCGAGTTGGCGCCCTCGGCGGCGATGCGCTCCTCCAGGCCGGAGCTCGCCGAGACGACGTTCGTCTTGATGCCGGTCTCGGCGGTGAACTTGTCCAAAAGCGGCTTGATCAGATCCGGCTGGCGGTAGCTGTAGATATTGACCTCGCCGTCCGCCGCCGCCGGCAGCGCCGAGAGAGACAGCACGAGCGCGACTGCGGCGCTGGCGAGAATGCCGTGTTCGAAGGTCTTCCGCATGGCTGATCATTCCTTCCCGTTGTTCTGCGACTGCCGCGTCGCTCGATCGCCGGCGGGCGAGATCGAGACCTGCGGCCTTCACCGCAGATCGAGCTCAGGAGAGCCGGCACACCGACGCGGCAGGCGTCGATTGACTGTATCGGAAAAGAAACCGGAGGAGATGCTTGTGTCAATCGACGATTTCGTCACAGACACAGATTACAATCGTTTCAAATAAGACATTTTCAAGGAACAATTTTGAAGTGAACCGCCGCACGCTAGTTTTTAATTAGAATTCTTCTTAACTCATGGCGCAATTCGGAGCCGCGACTGCAGCCGTCAGGGCGCACGAGCGCCCGCCGCCTGCCCTAGCACGCCGCTCGCCAAAGCCCGCCGCGACAAGCCGGTCCGTTCAAGGGACGACACGAACATCGGATTCGGTGTGAAAGACACCCGTCGAGCCGAAATCCTTCGAATACTGTGCCTTGATCTCGGATACCTTGGCAGTGCTGGTTTTGTCGCCAGGATGAACAACGATGAGAACCTTGGTGAGCTCGGCGAGGACGACGTCGGCCCCGGGGTTGGCGCCCTGGCCGTAGGCTGTGACGACCGTCAGGCCCTGCGGGAAACGCGGCGTCACCACCTCGGCCAGGAACCTCGCCCACTGCTTCTCGCTGACGACGCTGCCATCGGCGCTCTTCAGGCCGAAATAGAGCGTCGTCTGCACTGCAGCGACTGGCTCCTGCGCCGCCGTCGGGCCGGTGACGGTGGCGAAGAAAAGACCCGTTGAAACCAGCAAGGCGAAGGCGAAGCGGCAGCGCGGGCGGGCTTCGAGCATGGTCGGATCATCCTTCAGCGGGTGGGCGCGCGCCGCCCCGGGTTTGCTTGACTTACCCGAGCGGCGCCCCTTATATCCGCGCCACTCGCGCTTCGCGCAGCGGGCGGTTAGCTCAGCGGTAGAGCACTGCTTTCACACGGCAGGGGTCACTGGTTCAATCCCAGTACCGCCCACCATTCAAAATCAAACCCTTGGACATCATCGCGGACAAGGGCTTTCTGGTTCAAGGGAACCGGAGAGCCGCTTCCCGGCGCCTGTGCGCTGACAGACGGATGCCCCGGCGTGGCGAGGCGATCTTGGCGTCGTGCGCCCCGCTCACTGCGCCCTTGCCGCCGCCATGAAGACCTCCGCTTTCGCGCGGTCCCAGAACAGGCGGTCGCGCGGGCCGGCGCCGGGGCGCATCAGGGCGGTCGAGACGATGGCGCCGTCGGCGACGGCGAGCGTCTCCGCGACATTGGCGGTCGTGACGCTGCCGCCGAGCAGGATCGGGCGGGTGACGCCCGCCGCCCGCGCCTTGCGGATACGGTCCAGGCTTTCGGCGAACGTGGCACCGGTGATGACAAGGGCGTCGGCACCGAGGCGCTCGGCGCCGAGCGCCGCCTGTTCCGGCGGCACGTCGATCAGCGGCACGCAGGTGCGGTCGAAGACGTCGGCGAGGATCGTGATGTCGTCGCGGCGGAGCTGGTGGCGATAGGTGAGCGCGTCGACGGCGAGCGCCTCCTTGCGCCCCTCCATCGTCATCGCCGCCCCGACGAAGACCTTCAGCCGGACGAAATCGGCGCCACTCGCGTGGGCGATGGCGAGCGGCGCGACCGCGTCGTGCGCCTCGACGATGATGCCGAGCGAGACCGTCGGGTGGGCGAGCTTCAGGGCGCGCCCGAGGGCAGCGGTCATCGCGATCGTCTCGGGGCTCGCCGGGCCGCGCTGGCGCGTCTGGTCCTGCAGCATGATGCGCCGGATGCCGGCCGCGACGAACACCTCGGCGTTGGCAAGGGTGTAGTCCTCGAGGAAGGCCAACGACAGCGTCCGGTCGACCGCCCAGTCGGGCAGATGAAGGGCGGCGACGATCAGCGGGTCGTCAGAGGTCGACGTCAGAAGGCTCATGCGGATTCCGGCATTCGTTCGGGAGGGGACCGCGCTCAGGGAAGGCGCGGGACGTAGGCGGCGCCGGGCTCGCCGGCGACGCGGCCGTCGCGGGCGACGATGCGGCCGCGCACGACGGTGGCCTTGACCTTGCCCGTCACCGGCACGCCCTCGAACGGCGTCCAGCCGCAGGCGCCGATGAGCGCGTCCTGGCGGATCGTCCAGCGCTCGCCGGGGTCGACGATGGTGAAGTCACCGTCGGAGCCGATGGCGATGGCGCCCTTCTGCGGATAGAGCCCGTAGAGCCGCGCCGGCGCCTCCGCCATCAGGGCGGCGAGGCGCTCGAGACTGACGAAGCCCTCGGCGGCGAGGTTGAGCATCAGCGGCACCATCGTCTCGTTCGCCGGCATGCCGCACTGGCCGGCGAAGACGTCGTTGGAGGCGCGCAGCTTCAGTTCGGGATCGACGGGGCCGTGGTCGGAGCCGATGGTGGCGATGGTGCCGTCGTCGAGGCGGGCGCGCATGCCGGCCATCGCGGCGGGGCCGCGCATCGGCGGCGCGCAGGTGACCCAGGCGCCACGGGCGGCGATGTCGTCTTCCGTCAGGTAGAGATAGTGCGGACAGGTCTCCGCCGTCGCCCGCACCCCCTCCCCGCGCGCCCGCTCGACGAGCCGCACGCCTTCGGGCGAGGTGACGTGGACGATGTGCACGCGCGTACCGAGACGGCCGGCATAGAAGAGGATGCGGTTGATCGCCTCGAGCTCGGCGGTCTCGCTGTGCCAGTCGCAGAAGGCGGCGTTGTCGCGCCGGTCCTGCGCCGCGAGGCGCCGGCGGTTGGCTACGAGGAGCTCGTCGTTCTCGGCGTGGAAGCAGGCGAGGCCGCCGAGGCGGGCGATGCGCGTCATTGCGTCGACGAGGTCGGCGTCGTCGATGACGCCCTTCATGGCGCAGCCGGTGTCACAGGTGAAGATCTTGAAGGCGGCCGCACCCGCCGCCCACATCCCGTCGAGGTCGTCGAGGCGGTCCGGGCTGACACCGCCATAGAGCGCGAAGTCGACGTACGAGGTGCGCTCGCCGAGCGCCGCCTTCTCCCTCAGCACCGTCTCGTCCAGCACTTCGGGAACGGTCAGCGGCATCTCGATGATCGTCGTGATGCCGCCGGCCGCCGCCGAGGCGGTGGAATCGGTGAAGTCGGGGCCGGAGATGAAGCCTGCCTCCCAGAGGTGGGAGTGCGGGTCGATGATGCCGGGCAGCACCACGAGCCCGTGTGCGTCGAGCACCGGCGTCGCCGCGTCGGCGTCGAGGCATTTGCCAAGAACGGTGATGCGGCCATCCCGCACCGCGATGTCGCCCTCGAAACGGCCATGCGGCGTGACGACCGTGCCGCCGCGAACCAGTAGGTCCCGTGTCATTGCGCTCTCGAACACCTTTCCCAGCAGCGGACCTGTTCCTGCAACGACCGGCCCGCTCTTCGTGCGGACCGGCCGGCGCTTTCGGCAGGATCGCCCTATTCGGGCAGCACCATCGCGAAGCCGAACCACTTCGTCTGCAGCTCGGCGAGCTTGCCCGACGTCTTCAGCTCGGTGATGAACGCCTCGACGGCGGCCGACAGGTCGGTGTCCTGCTTGCGGGTGGCGACGGCGACATAGTTGAAGATCGGCAGTTCCACCGCCACGTCGAAACTGCCCGGCATCTTCTCGAACAGCACGCGGTCGTTGAGCTTGGTCGAGGTGACGGCGTCGACGTTGCCGTTCTTCAGGTCGAGATAGGCGGCGTCGAAGTGGTCGAAGGCCTTCAGCTCGGTGTTGAGCTTGTACTGCGCGATGATCTCCTTGGCCTGGTGCTCGGCGGCGGAGTTGAGCTGGGTGGCGAGCGTCTTGCCGTTCAGATCCTCGATGGTCTTGATACTGGTGTCGCCGGCCCGCACGATGATCTCGGCCTGGTCGCTCGCATAGGGCTGCGAGAAGGTGACGGCCTGCTTGCGCGGCTCGGTGATCGTCATCGCCGACCAGATCATGTCGAACTTCTGGACGTAGAGCGACGGGATGACGCCCGACCAGGCGGTGTCGATCGGCTCGAAGGTCACGCCGAGATGGGCGGCGAAGAGCTCGGAGAGCTCGATGTCGAAGCCGACGATCTTGCCGTTCTCGATGTACTCGAAGGGCGGGTTCTGCGCCTCCACGCCGCCGACGAGCTTGCCGCGCGCCTTGATCTCGGCGAGCACGCCGGGCGCCGGCGCGGCGTACTCCGGCATCGCCTGGCCGTTGAGAGTGGGGGATTGCGCTTGCGCCGTACCGGCCATTCCGGCGAGGGCGAAGGCGGCGATCAGGGCTGCGAGCGGCGGCACGAGACGCATGGAAATCCTCCCGGATGAGGGCCGGGTCGACCAGCGACCCGCTGGCAGCATTTTTTCATCAAACCGCAAGATTGAAAAGTTCATTTCTTAAGCAGGCCTGCCGAAGGCGGCGGCAGTCGCCTCCCGGCAGCCGCGCTGCACCTATTCCAGTTCGTCGAGGCGGTCGTGGATGTCGTCGATGCCGCCGAGCCGCTGGCTGGAGGCCTGTTGCAGGGCGACGATCACCTGCTCGGTGAGGACGTGGGAGACGGCGAGCGCCGAGGCGTGATCGTCGATCGGCCCACGGGTGCGGGTCTGGCAGCGCACGGCCCAGGTGGCGCCGGCGGTGTTGACCATGCCGGGGTCGGTGATCAGCGCGACCTTGGCGCCCTGCTCGGCGGCTGCGCGCACCAGGGCCGCGATCGCCGGCACGCGGCGGCGCATGGCGAAGACGACGACGACGTCGCCGGCGCCGACGTCGATGAGGGTTTCGCCGAGCGTCTCGCCGTCACCGGGCAGGCGGCGCACACCGGGGCGGGCGTGGGCCAGCGACCAGCGCAGATAGTCGGCGAGGAAGCGGCCGTGGCGGAAGCCGCAGACCCAGACCTGGCGCGCGTCCGCAAGGGCGGCGGCGATGGCCGACAGCGTTTCGGGCGTGTTCTCCGAGAATGTGCGGCGGAGGTTCGCGGTGGCCGTCTCGACGTGGCGCTCCGCCAAAAGCACCGAGGGCGCCGCGGTGCTGCGGCCGAGCAGATAGAGCGGCGAGCCCTCCTCCTGTTCCTGGCGGGCGAGCCGGCGCATCTCGTCGAAGTTGGCGAAGCCGAGCCGGCGCACGAAGCGGCTCACCGCTGTGTTCGAGACGTCCGAGATGCCGGCGAGTTCGGTCGCCGAGTAGCTCGCGAGATCGCCGGGAAAATTCAGCACCACGTCGGCGAGGCGGCGCTCGACCGGCGACAACTGCTCATACTGCGCCCGGACGCGGGCATGAAGGGAGACGGCCACGGCTTCGCTGCTCTCCACCTGTCTCAGAACCTCTGCACGCTCACGCATCACGCCCTGCCTAAGAAAAATGCTTTTCAGATTGCAACCATTGTGGGACGTTCTTTTCAAGAGGCCGCATGGGATGCTCGGACCCGGATGCGCAAGATATCAACGAAGAAGAGGCTAATGTCTATCGAAGTCGATCTCAATGGAAAGAAGATGTTGCGGCTTGACGTTGTCGAAAGCCACGTCATTCCGCCGATGATGGGCTGGGCCGGGGAAGTCAAGGTTGATCAGTTCATCCGCATCGTCGATCCTCGTGGGCGACAGTGCGCAGATTTCTGGGCCTTCAACGCCGAGGACATCGACGAGCACCTGTCGGCCATGCACAGCCGGGTGTGGCTCAACAAACTGTGCCCGGTACCGGGCGAGAGCTTCCATTCCAACCACCGTCGCCCCATCCTCCAGGTCATCGCCGACAGCTGCGGCGTGCATGATCTGCTGACCGCGCCGTGCGACGAGCATAGATACCGTCTCTATGGCCTCAAGCACCATCATCGCAGCTGCGCCGGCAACCTGCGCGAGGTGATGGAGCCCCATTTCGGCACCACCCGCTTCTATGTCCCGCAGCCGTTCAACATCTTCGGCAACTGCCCCGTCGGTCGCGACGGCTCGGTGACGAACGGGCCGGCGCCGTCAAAGGCCGGCGACCACGTCGTGATGAAGGCCTGGATCGACCTCGTCGTGGCGATCTCGGCCTGCCCACAGGAATTCAACCCCATCTCCGGCTGGTACCCGACCGAGGTTCTCGTGGAAATCCTCGAGCCCTCGGCGGAGCAGCCCGACTGAGCTTTCACCGCAGCACCCACCGCCAGATGCCCACGAGGAACGGAAAGACCATGAAGACGTGCAAGACCCTTCTGCTGGCCGGATTGGTCAGCCTCTTCGCCAGCGCCGCCTTCGCGCAGGACGCGCCGACGCTGAACGACAAGCCCCTGCCCGACTACGCCACCCCGGCGGGCGGGATGCTCGCCGAGATCAAGGCGCGCGGCAAGCTCATCAACGGCGTCGAGGCGGCGACCCCGCCCTACGAGTTCATCAAGGACGGCGCGATCGTCGGCTTCGATATCGACCTGTCACGCAAGTTCGCCGAATCGCTCGGCGTCGAGCTCGAGGTGATCGACACCCAGTGGTCGGGCGTCATCCCCTCCCTCTACAGCCAGAAGTTCGACCTGATCTGGTCGGCGATGCCGATCACCCCGGCGCGCGAGAAGGCCGTCACCTTCTCGCCGGTCTACGCGACGGACCGCCCGGTCTTCCTCATCCGCGCCGACGAGACGGCGATCACGTCCGTCGAGGACTTCAAGGGCAAGCGCCTCGGCTCGCAGCTCAACTCCTCGGTCGCCGAGCAGTCGAAGAAGCTGTCCGACGAGAAGGGCTTCGGCATGGACATCAAGCTCTATGATGCCATCACGTCGGCCTATCTCGACCTGCAGAACGGCAACCTCGACATCGTGACGACGTCGGGCGACGCGTTCAGCGAAGTGGACAAGGCCTCGCCGGGCAAGTTCAAGATCGTCTACGAGCTGCCGCCGAACCTGTTCATGGCGGTCGCCACCCGCAAGCAGGACACCGACCTCTCCGCCGCGGTCGCCACCTTCATCGAGGAGATGAAGGTGAACGGCGAGCTCGACAAGCTGAGCGAGAAGTGGTTCGGCACCAAGAAGGCGCTGCCGAACTAGGATGGCGCGGGCGGGGGGCAGTCGCCCCTCGCCCGGCTTTCCCCGGCTCCGCACGCACGAGAACGCCTCATGCCCGCCTTCGACCTCAGCGTCCTGCTGCCCTACGTCCCCGAATTCCTCCGGGGGCTGCAGGCGACGCTGCTCTACTCCGTCCTGTCGGTCGGCCTCGCCATCGTCATCGGTCTCGCCGCCGCCCTCGCCCGCCTGTCCGACATCGCCCCGCTGCGCTGGCTGGCGCGCGGCTATGTCGACGTGGTGCGCGGCACCCCGGCGCTGGTGCAGATCTTCTTCATCTATTTCGGCGCTCCCGCGATCGGCATCCGCCTCGGCGCGCCGACCTCGGCGGTGATCGCGCTGGGGCTGAACAGCGGCGGCTATCTGGCGGAGATCTTCCGCGCCGGCATCCTCGGTGTCGACCCCGGGCAGGTCGAGGCCGGCCGGTCGCTCGGCATGAGCCGCGCCCAGACGATGTGGCGGATCGTGCTGCCGCAGGCGGCACGCCTCGTCGTGCCGTCCACCGCCGGCGAATTCACCAATCTCATCAAGGGCACGTCGCTGTTGTCGACGATCTCGATCACCGAACTGACGCGCGTCGCACAGCAGGTGGTGTCGGTGACGTTCCGTCCGATCGAGGCCTACCTCGCGATTGCCGTCGCCTACTTCCTGATCAATGCCGTGGTGGCGCAGGGCAGCCTCTGGCTCGAGCGGGCGCTGCGTCGCGGCGAGGGGCTGCGGTGATGGCCTCGCCGATGGTGCGGCTTTCCGGGATCCGCAAGTCGTTTGGCGCCCACGAGGTGCTGTGCGGCATCGATCTCGACGTCGCCAAGGGCACCACCGTCGCCGTGATCGGACCCTCCGGCTCCGGCAAGTCGACGCTGCTGCGCTGCGTCAACCACCTCGCCCCACCGACATCCGGAACCGTCGAGATCGACGGTGAGAACGTCTCGCTCGGCCCCACCGCCTCGAAGCGGCAGCAGGAGGCGCACCTCAACCGGATGCGCAGCCAGGTCGGCATGGTGTTCCAGCGCTTCAACCTGTTTCCGCACAAGACGGCGCTGGGCAACGTCATGGAGGGGCTGATCGCGGTCAAGCGGATGCCGCGCGCGGAGGCCACCGAGGCCGCCCACGCGATGCTGAAGCGGGTCGACCTCGCTGGTTTCGCCGATGCCCATCCGGTGCGCCTCTCGGGTGGCCAGCAGCAGCGCGTCGCCATCGCCCGCGCCCTGGTGATGCAGCCGAAGGTGATGCTGTTCGACGAGGCGACGTCGGCGCTGGACCCGGAGCTCGTCGACGAGGTGCTGAACGTCATGCGCGACCTCGCCGTCGGCGGGCTGACGATGATCGTCGTCACCCACGAGATGCACTTCGCCCGCGACGTCGCCGACCAGGTCGTGTTCATGGACCAGGGGTCGGTGGTGGAGCGCGGCCCGCCCGAGCACATCTTCGGCGCGCCGACGCACGAGCGCACCCGCTCCTTCCTGAAGAAGATCATCAAGTCGTGAGCCCGTTCACCGCCCCCTCGATCCGGCTGACGCAGGCGGGTGCCGAGGCGATCATCGCCGCCTGCGCCGCCAAGGCGACCGAGATCGGCTTTCCCGTCGACATCGTCGTCGTCGACGAGGGCGGCAACCTCGTCGCCTGCCTGCGCATGGACGGGGCGTTCACGCTGTCGATGAAGACGGCGACCACCAAGGCGATGACCGCCGCCTCGCACCGCCGCCCGACCACCGAGATCGACGCCGAGATGGCGCCGCAGCT
>JAESGX010000155.1_pt1 | contig 53802 bp, 51 predicted proteins | sample 9269801 | NCBI WGS metagenome assembly JAESGX01 (sample SAMN16773122, study PRJNA677054) | algae metagenome | isolation source: Pleurocapsa minor GSE-CHR-MK-17-07R and co-occurring heterotrophs from wet... | place: USA: Lower Calf Creek Falls, Grand Staircase Escalante National Monument, UT ... | reverse complement strand
GTGGGTGATTTCCCAGTCGTTGGTCATGCGGCATAGCTGCTCCACCGGGCCGTCCAGGAACGCCTGCTCTTCAAGGCTGAGCTGCGGCTTGGGTTGCCCGAGCAGCTGGTTCCAGTCGGGGTCGCCGGTGAACAGCTCGCCTTCGAAACCCACCGAGCCGGTTTCCAGCGCGATGCGCTCGGTCTGCGACAGCGGCGGCAGCACCTTGCGGAAGAATTTCAGCAGCGGCGCGGTGACCAGCGGCTTGCGGATGCCGGGAATCAGCAGGATCACCGCGATCAGCGCAACCAGCGCCGCGGCGATGATCGTTGCGATGGGATGGGCGCCCAGCAGCCAGCAGGCCACCAGCAGGGTCGCGGTGATCGCGGCCCAGTACGCCAGCCGCAGGCGGTGATAAGCGGCCAGGGCGCCGACCAGCAGGAAGGCGAGGAAAGGGGCGGCGATGCTCATGGAGTGGCTCCGGATGCGGTCTGGATGAGGGCGGATTCGCCTGAGGCGGAAGGGTGCGAAACGGGGGGCATTGCGCTTGCGTCTGCGGGCAGATCGGCAAGGTATTCGAGCACGCTGGCGGTAAACGCGTCGTTGTCGTCGCCGGCCAGCATGTGCGTGGCCTGCGCCAGATGCGCATGCCGCGCGTGCGGCACCAGCGCTTGGAATTCTTCGATCGTGGACGAAGACACCAGATCGCTGCGCCCGCCGCTGATCAGCAGCACCGGGCAGCGGATCGCGCGCGCGGCGTCGGCGATATCGTCCTGGTGCCGCGCGCTGTCGCGCACCAGGTCGTCGATCAGGCGCGCGTCCCAGTGCCAGCGCCAGCGTCCGTCGCCGCCTTCGCGCAGCAGTTCGCGCAGCTCATGCGGCGATTTGCGCGCGCGCCGGTGCGGCAGGTACGCGGTGATGATGTCGCCGGCGTGCTCGAGCGAATCGAAACCGTCCGGGAACGCGGTCATGAAGGCGAGGATGCGCTGCATGCCGGCCTGCTCCCAGCGCGGGGTGATGTCCACCAGCACCATGGCGCGGAACAGGCCCGGCCAGCGCGCTTCGGCGATCAGGCCGAACAGCCCGCCCATCGACGCGCCCACCAGCACCGGCGCCCGGGATTGTCCGCCGGCGACGATGATCAGGTCGTCGGCGAACTGTTCGCCGGCATACGCCAGGTGATCGGGATTGCGTGCCGACTCACCGTGGCCGCGCGCGTCGTAGGCCAGACCGGCATAGCCTTCGGCCGCCAGCGCCAGACCGCTGCGCAGCCATGCGCCGCGGGTCTGCCCGAAACCATGGGCGAACAGCAGCGGCGCGTGCGCCTGCAGCGCAGTCGTGGTGGCGAAATGGCTGGTAGCCAGCGCCAGCTCGCCAGCGCCGGCCAGGGATCCGGCCTGCGCCGACACCTTGGCATCAGTCGCGGAAAGAGTGGGGTGATTAACCATACGGGCTAGTATGGATTGGGCGGATTAGAGTAGTCAATCGGTTCGTGTTTGATTCTGCCTTTGCCGGGCCAATCGCAAGCCACTGATTTCAGTAGTTTTTTGCGCATTGCAACAAACATACCGCAACAAACCCGGCCGTATGGTTAAATGCAGAACATGACCTCTATTTCCTCAAGTACCAGTGTTAACCCCAATGCCCCGACTTCCCCGCGCGCCGCGCGCCTGAGCGCCGAGGACTGGGCGCAGGCGGCGCTGGATCTGGTGGCGGAACAAGGCGTCGCGGCGGTGGCGGTGGAGCCGCTGGCGCGTCGCCTGGGCGTGACCAAGGGCAGCTTCTATTGGCACTTCCCATCGCGTGACGCGCTGCTGCAGGCGGCGCTGGAGCGTTGGGAGGCGATCGAACAGGAAAGCGTATTCGGCAGCCTGGAAGCAGTGCCCGACCCGCGCGAACGCCTGCGCAAGCTGTTCTTGCTGGTCGCGCACGAGGTCAAGCCGCACGTCATCTACAGCGAACTGCTGAAGGCGCTGGACCACCCTGCGGTGCAGCCGGTGATCAACCGCGTGTCGCAGCGGCGCCTGGATTATCTGGTGGCCTCGTTCCGCCAGGCCGGCCTGGGCCGTACCGAGGCCCAGCATCGCGCGCGACTGGCGTACTCGGCCTACCTGGGCTTCCTGCAGCTGGCCCTGCAGCTGCACCAGCCGCGGCTGCAGCACGATGAGTTCGAGGCTTATGTGGAGCATGTGATCGGGACGCTGATTCCGGGGTAAGTACGGGAGGGGTGATGCGGGAGGCGGGAGCGGGGAGCCGGTAATCGGTAGCCGATAACCGGAGAGCACAAGCATTAGATTTCCGGCTCCCGGCTCCCGGCTCCCCCGCCTCCCGCCTCCCGCTATTAAACCTTCCAGCCGCCTCCAGCATCACAGTTCCCATGCTGACCGCTGCCATGAGCGCCACGATGACCGATACGACCACCGAGCAGGTGGCCGCTGTGACCGATGCAGTGCTGGCGCGTTCGGCCGCAGGCGGCGACACGCGTGCGTTCGAAACCATCTACCGTCGCCACGCGGGGCGCGTGCACGGGGTGATCGTGCGTCTGGTAGGCGCGCAGGGCGTGCGCGCCGAGGACCTCACCCAGGAAGCCTTCGTACGCGCCTGGCAGGCCTTGCCCCGGTTCCGGTTCGAAAGCGCGTTTTCCACCTGGCTGCATAGGCTGGCCGTGACCACCGCGCTGATGGAACTACGCAGCCGCCGCAGCGGGCCGCGCTTCGATGAAGACGAAAACGCGTTGGAGGATCTGGGCATGGCCGATTCCGCCGGCAAGGTCACGGCGCTGTCGATGGATCTGGAGCGCGCGGTCGCGACCCTGCCGCCGCGCGCGCGCGCCGTGCTGGTGCTGCACGATGTGGAAGGCTGGAAACACGAAGAAATCGCCCGCGAATTGGGCATGGCGGTAGGCAGTTCCAAAGCGCAGCTGCATCGTGCGAGGCTGTTGCTGCGCGGACGATTGGGAGGTGAGGCATGAGCACTGGAAACGACGACACACTACGCTGGCAGCTGAAGAATCTGCGCCGCGATATCGAACCGCAGGGCGACCTGTGGCCCGGCATCGCTGCGCGCTTGGCAAGCGCGCCGCAGAACACGGCCGAATCACCCAGGCCCCGCACGCACTGGTTCGCGCCGTGGGCGCTGGTGGCGTCGGTGCTGCTGACGGTCGGCGTGGTCTGGCAGATGCTTCCCGAAACCCAGCCGTCGCCGCCTGCGGGAAATGCGCTCATCCGCCAGCAGGCCGTTTCCATGACCCTGGACTACGAGAACGCGCTGGCCCGTCTGCAGCAGGCCCAAACCCATCCGGAACTGGACAGCGCCTTCGGCGAACTCGACCGCGGCGCCGCGCAGATCCTCAGCGCCATCGACCGCGATCCCGACGCGCGCTTCCTGATCGAACAACTTCGCCGTACCTACGCACGCCGCCTGCAGCTGACGCAGCGTGCGGTCATGACCTGAGGAGAGTTCCGTGCGCCACTTCCCCATATTTCCGGTTCTACTGGCGTCTTCGCTGCTGCTGTGCGACGCGCAGGCGGCCACACCCATCGACCAGACCCGCCCGCTGGATGCGGCCGGCCGGATCGATATCGAAAATCTAAAAGGCCGTATCCAGGTGCGCGCATGGGAGCGCAACGAAGTGAAGATCGCGGGCACGCTGGGCGACGGCGTGGAAAAACTTGTCATCGAAGGCGACCGCCAGCATCTGGTGGTGCGCGTGCAGTACCCCGACCACAGCGGCTGGGGCGGCAACAAGACCGGGCCCACCGACCTGCAGCTGATGGTGCCGCTGCGCGCCGAGCTCGAAATCGATTCGGTCTCGGCCGATATCGACGTATCCGGCGTCGCCCCGGCCAAGCTTTCCATCGACAGCGTCAGCGGCGACGTGGTCGTGGCCGCGGCGCCGAAAGAAATCAACGTGGAAACCGTCAGCGGCGACCTGCGCCTGACCGTCAACAGCGCCGACATCAACGCGCAAAGCGTCAGCGGCGAGATGCGGCTGCACGGCCGAATGAATGGCGACATCGACGCCGAAACCGTGTCCGGCAACATCGACATCGTGGTGAATGGCGAACGCGTGCGCGAGCTTTCCGTCAACACGGTCAGCGGCAACGCCGACATCCGCACCGCACTGGCCGCCAACGGCGAAATCAGTCTGGAAAGCGTCAGCGGCAACCTGAGCTTGAGCATGCCCAGGAATTTGTCTGCGCGGGTACGCGCCGAAAGTTTCAGCGGCAGCCTCAAGGCCCCCGGCGCAAGCGTGCAGAAACCCGAATACGGTCCCGGCTCCAGCTTCATCCACCGCTATGGCGGCGGCGATGGCGAGATCGGCATGGAGACGTTCTCGGGGAATGCGGAGCTCCGCCTGGAGTGAGCGGAAGGAGCTGGCGCGCGGGCCAGTTTCGGCCGCCGTGTTCCTGCCGTTTCCCGGACACGCGGATAAGCGATTAACTATCGCAATCCAAGGTGAGCCCGATGACGACCAAAAGCAAGACCGTGGGAAAGCAGGACCGGAAGCGTCACAGTCCGCAGTTCAATCAGCCGGCTCTGGCGCGTGCCGCCCAGGACGGGGTCGCGGTTTACGCCCCGTTCGGCGACAAAGGACCGTTCTTTCACGTGAAGGTGGATGGCCGCGAGGCTTCCCTGCAACCGGCCCAGCAGAGCCTGGAGCAGGCGGAGCAAATCATGCAGCAACAGGCCCAACAGCAAAAGTTGGAGGCCATGCAGCAGAATCCGCAAGTTCAGCGCAGTGCACAGCTGTCGATGTAGGAAAGTCCGGTCTGACCGCGGTCGTTGCTTCACATCCTCGTCGCGAAAGCGAAGCCATCGTCATGCCTGATCAGGTGATAAGCCGGGGAATCACGCTTGGAGCGGTCAAGTCACGAGAGAGAGAGAGACAAACAACAAACCGGATGCGCAGGCTGTGGGCTACCGCAGCGCATTCCGGGTGACCACACGCATAGCCGTGTCAGATGGGCTTTTTCCCCAGCTCATGCCGATAGCGGCCGGCTGCCGCGGCCACGCATCCGCGGTGACTCAGTTCCAGTTGTCGATCTTGACGTCCTCGGGGTCAGGCGTGCCTTTCCCGGTTTCCACCAGCGACTTCAGGCTCATCAGGAACATCGCCCACTTGGTGCTGCAGTGGTGCATGAATTCCACGGCTTCCTTCCATCCCTGGTGCTTGAACAGGACGATGGCGTAGTCGTCTTCCTGTCTGAGTTGCCAATCGACCGTCGTGCCGACCCACTCCGCGGGCCCGTCGACCACTTGCCAAAGCACGCGCTTGCCGGGTTGGAGTTCGAGGACCTTCATGTCGAAGCCTCCGGCGCCGAAGCGGAACTGCAGCACGCCCCCGGCTTTGCTTTCGCCCTGCGTGTCGCGCGTCCACCAGCCGGCCAGGCCATCGCGCGCAGTCAGTGATTGATAGACGTGGTCGACGGAAGATTTGATTCCGACCCTGTGCAGGATGTCAGCCATGATGTTCTCCGCAGATGTTGATCGAGTGGATGGCGCGCGCCGTCAAGTCGTCGCGCTTTGGCCCTTTCATGCGTTATCGCCTTTCGGCCGCCGCACGGCGCGAACCTTGCCGCTCGGTCCGCCGCCGCAATAAAAGAGGTCCGCGCCATCGGACTCCATGCCGCTGACGCCGGTGCCGGGCGGCATTTCGAGTCGATCGAGCACCGCGCCGCTGTCGGGGTCGATGCGGCGGATGTCGCTCTCGTCGCCGTCCCAAGTGCCGTGCCACAGCTCGCCGTCGACCCAGGTCACGCCGGTGACGAAGCGGTTGGATTCGATGGTGCGCAGCACGGCGCCGGTGTCGGGATCGATGCGGTGAATCTTGCGGTCGCGGTACTGCCCGACCCACAGGCTGCCTTCGGCCCAGGCCAGGCCCGAGTCGGCGCCTGCGCCGGGCGCGGGAATCGACTTCAACACCTTGCCGGTACTCGGATCAATCTTGTCGATGCGCGCCTCGGCGATCTGATAAAGGTGCTTGCCATCGAACGCGGTGCCGGCGTGCGCGGCGCAGTCGAGGGTGCGCGCGATGTCGCCGCTGCCGGGATCGAAGGCGACCATTTTCGCGCCGAGAGCGGCCCAGACCCGATGGCCGTCGTGGGTGACGCCGTGGACCGTGTCGGCGCCGTCGAACGGCCCGTATTCGCGCACGATATCGGCGGGTTGCACCGGGATCTGCGCGGTCGTTTTGTCGGCGCTGCGGTGAGTGATGGGCACTTCGTTCTCCTGTGTCGCGCGGGAATCGCGCCGTGAGTGCAATCTATCCAGGCGGAAGCGCGACAGGGAGTAACAAAATCGTCGTGAATCCGGTCAATGGCGGCGCCAGCCAGCGCTGCGCTCGTGCGCGCCCGATCGAGCGCACGCGCCCGTCGGCTTCCAATTCGACCAGCGCACGCTGCACCGTGCGTTGGTTGGCATCGAGCGCCAGCGACAGCGCCGACGTCGACCAGGCCGCACCGTCGGCGAGCAGCGCCAGCAGCGACGCCTGATCGCCGTCGATCGGCGGCACCAGCACTACGACATCGTGCTTGCCGCGCGGCGCGAGCATGAAACCGCGCGCGGTCGCTTCGATGGTCGCAAGCGGCGCGATGAGCTTGCGCAGGCGGCCGATTTCGACGCGCAGGCGCGCGCGGTGCGTTTCGTCGGGACGGCGCGTGCGGAATGCGTGCGCGATCAGCGCATTGCGGTCGACGTCGCCGGGCCAGCCTTCGGCCAGCGCGCGCAGCAGCGCGAACAGTAGCGGCCGCCGCGCCAGCGATGTCGATGCATCGCCGACGCGCAGGCTGCGGCGGCAGGCATCGATCACCAGTGCGTCCGAAGCGAGCAGAGCTTCGATTTCGCCGAGGCGCAGCGATTGCATGTTGCCGGCATGGACGCGCCGCGCGGCGGGACGCTCGAGCGCGGCGTGCGCCTCGATCACCTCTGCGATAAGCGCGGGCACTCGCGCATGTTCGGCGGCTTCGCGTGCGCGATCGAGCGACGTCCGCGCCGCGGCCGTGCGCAGCGAACGCAGCGCGACCTCGGCCGCGGCCAGTTCGGCCACCGTTACTAGCGACGGCGGCATGTTGTGCGCGTCAAGGTTGGCGAGCGCCGAGGCGGCTTCGTCGAGACGGCCGAGCAGCAGCGACCGACGCACCGCAATCAGGCGTGCGTGCAGCGCATTGGCGCGATCCGCACGCGCTTCGAGCACGGCCGCTGCGGTCGCCAATGCGCCCGACGCGCCGCCGAGATCGCGCATGGCGAGTGCGACTTCCGCCTCCGCGACGATGCAGCGTGCGCGCGCCAGCGGCTCGTGCGCGCCGAAGCCGCGGATCGCATGCCGCAGCAACTCGCGCGCACGCCGATGCTCGCCGAGCTGCGCCATGGCAATGCCGCGCAGCGCAAGCGCCGGCGGATCCTCGCGCAACGCGACGCGCTTGAGCGCGCCGAGCGCGTCGCCCGCGACGAGGGCACGCCCGGCGGCGGTGATCGAAGAGTCCATGGCGACAGGCTACCGGACGAGGTCTGGTTCCACACAGGGATCGACCGCCAGATCAAGCTGCTCAAGTCGTGACGGCGCATGCAGGCGAGCGGCAGCGCGGCGCCGATCAGGACGCGGGCTTGCAGCCGGCCTGCCTGGACAACCGGGCATGCCCGTCGATAATTATCGACAACGCATGGCGACAAGCCATCCCGCGTAGCGTATTTTCATACCCATGGCGATCTCGCTGGAACTGGTGGATGCGCTCAAGCGCTGTCTGCGCGCGCAGGGCATGACCTATCGCGATCTGGCCACGCGCCTGAGGCTCAGCGAGGCGGCGATCAAGCGCATGTTCTCGCAGCGCGCGATGAGCCTGCAGCGGCTGGAGCAGATCTGCGATGCGCTGGATGTGGGCCTGGCCGAGCTGAGCGCCGAGGCCGAACGCGGGCGTCCGGCCATGGCCAATCTGACCTCCGAGCAGGAGCAGGCGCTGGTCGGCGAACCGGCTCTGCTGCTGGCCCTGTTCCTCACCCTCAACCGCTGGCGGCAGGACGACGTGCTGGCCCACTTCGCCTTCACTCCCGCGCAGTGGACCGCGCTGCTGGTGCGGCTGGACCGACTGGGCATCATCGAACTGATGCCCGGCAACCGCGGACGCGCGCTGACCGCGCGCAATTTCCGCTGGCGCGCCGACGGGCCGATGGAGCGCTATTTCCGGCTGAATCTGCTGGGCGATTATTTCGCCGATCCTTTCGACGGCGAGCAGGACGCACTGATGCTCCTCAGCGGCAGCCTGAGTATCGACGGGGTCAAGCAGCTGCGCCAACGGCTGGAGGAACTGGCGCGCGAGTTCGACGCCCTGCTGGCGCGCGACGCGACTTTGAGTGCGCAGGAGCGGATCGGGGTCAGCCTGGTGCTGGCGCAGAAACCCTGGCTGTTGCAGCTGTTCCAGCCGTATCGCCGCGCGCAGGCGGGCTGATAACGTTTTCACGCAGCAAGTCCGCGCTGCAGCAAGACCGTCCGGACTACCGCGAGTAGACTCTTTAGTTGCATTCGCAACGACTGGGTTGGCCCGGGAGGACAAGCATGAGCGCAGCGTTTCCTGTATCCGATGCTCCTTTACCCGATGCCACTGCCTTCGCCGGCAGTCGGCTGCAGGCCTTGAACCGCTGGGTGGTCGAAGTCGCCGCCCTGACCGCGCCCGACCGCATCCACTGGTGCGACGGCAGCGAAGCCGAATACGCCGCGCTGCTAGAACGGATGCAAGCCGACGGCACTTTGCTGCCGCTCAACCCCGAAACCCACCCCAACTGCTGGCTATACCGCTCCGACCCGACCGACGTGGCCCGGGTGGAACACCTGACCTTCGTCTGCACCTCCGACCGCGACGACGCCGGCCCCAACAACCACTGGATGGCGCCGGACGAAGCCCACGCGAAGATCGACGCGCTGTTCGCGGGGTGCATGCGCGGGCGCACCCTTTATGTCATTCCCTATTGCATGGGGCCGATCGACTCGCCGCTGGCGCGCTGCGGCGTGGAAATCACCGACTCGCCGTACGTGGTCGCCAACATGCGCCTGATGACGCGCATGGGCGCCGCCGCGCTGGCGCGGATCGAACGCGAGGGTTCCTTCGTTAAAGGCCTGCATTCCACCGGCGAGCTGGACCCGGATCGCCGTTTCATCATGCATTTCCCGGAAGAGCTCAGCATCAAGTCCTATGGTTCCGGCTACGGCGGCAACGCCTTGCTCGGCAAGAAATGCCACGCCTTGCGCATCGCCTCTTGGCAGGCGCGCCAGGAAGGCTGGCTGGCCGAGCACATGCTGATCGTCGGTATAGAAAACCCGCAGGGCGAAACCCACTACATCGCGGCCGCTTTCCCGTCCGCCTGCGGCAAGACCAACCTGGCCATGTTGATTCCGCCGGAAAGCTATCGCCAAGCCGGCTGGAAAGTGTGGACGGTGGGCGACGATATCTGCTGGATGCGCCCCGGCGCCGACGGTAGGTTGTACGCGATCAACCCTGAGGCCGGCTTCTTCGGCGTCGCCCCCGGCACTTCGCGAGTCTCCAATCCCAACGCGCTGGCCACCATTCGCCACGACACTATTTTCACCAACGTCGCGGTCACCGCCGACAACCAGCCGTGGTGGGAAGGCCTGGACGGCGTCCCTGCGAAAGACTGGCAAGGCCGCGATTACGACCCCGCCAACGGTCCCGCCGCGCACCCCAACGCGCGCTTCACCGTGTCGGCCAAACAGTGCCCCAGCTACTCGCCGCGCGCGGAGGATCCGCAGGGCGTGCCCATTTCCGCCATCGTCTTCGGCGGCCGCCGCGCCTCGCTGGTGCCGCTGGTGTTCGAAGCGCGCGACTGGGCCCACGGCGTCCTGATCGGCGCCAGCATGGGCTCGGAAACCACCGCCGCCGCGACCGGCGAAGTCGGCGTCCTACGCCGCGACCCCATGGCCATGAAACCCTTCTGCGGCTACAACTTCGCCGACTACTTCGCCCACTGGCTCTCCTTCGACCGCCCAGGCGCCAAGCTGCCCAAGATCTTCCACGTCAACTGGTTCCGCAAAGGCGAAGACGGCCGCTTCCTCTGGCCCGGTTTCGGCGAGAATCTGCGGGTGCTGGAGTGGGTGATCCAACGAGTGGAAGGGAAGGTTGATGTCATCGAAACCACGGTCGGGAACCTGCCTCGCGCAGCGGACCTGAACATCGATGGCCTGGACCTGAGCGGAGAGGCACGCAACGAGTTGTTCGGCTTCGACCAGCAGGAGTGGCTAAGTGAATTCGCGTCGATCGGCGATTTCCTGGCCGAGTGCGGTTCCCGCGCACCCACGGCCCTGGAGCGTCAGCGCCGCCTCATCCACGATGCGCTTGGCCAGAGCGCCTAGATCATCGGCCAGGCGCGCAGCCCGGCATGGCTGCCCTGTATGATGATGCGATGTTCCTTTAACGCCTGTCGGTCTGCGTCGTGAACGATAAAAATACGGCAGCCGTGCGCGAACTGCGCGATTTCATCCGCGTCTACGATAACGCGCTGCCGGCCGGTGTCTGCCGGGAATTGCTGGCCGGGTTTGAAGCGTTGAAGCAGCACCAGCTTCGCAATGGCGCTGGCGTGCTTCCCGCCCTGGACGACAGCGCGTGGCACGAGCTCGACCTGAACGTGCACGGGGACATCAGCGTCAAGGCGCTTTTCCTCGAACAGGTGCAGAAGTTCCACGCGCGCTACAACGTGGACCTCGGCCTCAGCCTGCCGATATCCCCCGTCCGGCGCCTTGCGGAATTGATCATCAAACGGTATCGCGCCCAGGACGACGAGCGATTCCAATTGCACTTCGATGCGCTGGGCGCAGTCGCGAATCGCTACCTGGTATTCCTCTGGTATTTGAACGATGTCGATGAGGGGGGCGAAACGGATTTCCCGGACATTGGCGTGAAGATCGCGCCTCGGGAGGGGCGGTTGATCGTGTTCCCTCCGTACTGGATGTTCCAGCACGCCGGATTGCCCCCACGGCAGGGCGACAAGTTCATCCTTTCAACCTATCTGCTTTACTAGCGGCATGAGCGAACTCCCGATGCTGCCCAGTCAAGTGATGAATATGCTGCGCGACCTGGCCCGGCGGTTGCACGGGCTTGGCGGCGACATCCAGTCGTTGGGGGACGGAGTTCCTCCCGAACAGGCGATGGTTTCCGCGCTGCTCGATCTGGACCGATCCTTCGAAGCTGTCGAGCAGTTAGCGAAAAAGCAGCGTAACTCGTTGGTCGCCACGCAGATCAGGACACTTGCCGAAGCCTCAGGCGGGTTGGCCGGCCTCAAACTGCACTTCGGCGCGGGCGGCATTCGATTGGACGGATGGGTCAATGTCGACGCGCCGCCGGCCGAGTTGAGTTTGAATGTCTCCCGCGGCGTGCCCTTGCCCGACGGTTGCGCCCGCTACATTTACGCTTCTCATTTGCTCGAGCATCTCTACTATCCGGTGGAGGCATCGCGCTTTATTTCGGAATGCCACCGATTGCTGGGCGGCGGCGGGGCGATCCGCCTAGCCGTGCCGGATATCGGCGAATCCCTCCACGCCTATGCCAAGGGCGACAGCCTGTATTTCGAACGTCGACAACAGCAATGGTCGGGGTGGCCGGCCGGACGAGCGATGCTGGAGGACATACTGGCCTATGCAGGCGCTTTCCCGGACCCGGCCGCTTTCTTCGAGGCCCACAAGTACGGGTACGATTTCGAAACGCTGCGAAAGCTGCTTGTAGCCAGCGGATTCTCGTCCGTAAGTCAGTGCGCCTACATGCAAAGTGCGCACCTGGAGATGCGGGTGGACGACCGCAGCATGGTGGCGTCGGCAGAGCATCAGTCCGGCCACTATTCATTGTTTATCGAAGCGATGGTTCCATGACTGACATCGGCAGCATCGTAAGCGCTTACATGGAAGGGCGTTTCGCCGATGCTCTGGCCATGGCTGAGCAACGGTTGTCGACGGATTCCGATGAGTTGCATTCGTTATCCATGAGCGGACTGTGCCTGGCTGCACTTGGCAGGCCTGCCGAGGCCACGTCACGGTTCGAAAGGGTAACCGCCGTCGAGCCCGACCAGCCGGAAAACTGGCTGAACTTGGGCAATGCTTTGCGCGAATCGGGCAAATTGAAAGCTGGGATACACGCACTGGAACAGGCGGTCAACCTGGGAGCGTCCGGCCCAGAGATCGATTACGACCTGGGGCTGGCGTACCTGCAGGTCGGCAGATTGAACGAATCGGCGATACGATTGGAATCGGCGATGCCGGCAATGTCCGGAATGATCCAGATACGCGTCCACCTAGCCCGGGTCTACTGCGAGCTGGGGGGCAAGGATAAGGCGCTGGCGCTGATAGACGGGCTGCCTTCCGACCCGATAACCGATCCCGATGTCCTCAATCACCTGGGCATAGCACTGAACCAGCTAGGCCGGATCGAGCAGGCGGAGCAGGTATTGCGCAGAAGCCTACTGCTCGAGCCGGGTCTGCAGGAAGCGGTGCAGACCTTGTCATCGATGTACGAGCGCCAGAATCGCCTGGCCGAGGCAAGGGAGATGCTGGACAAGCTTCCGGCATCGGCCGTTTCTGCGCCATTATTGTTAATCAGGGCCCGGATGGCCTCCAGGGAAAAAGATTATGAGAGTGCGCTCGCCTACTTTAGCCAGGCGGGGGCACTGGTGTCCGGAGACGACCGGTTGTTGATCGATCTGCATTTCGATCGGGGCAAGGTGCTGGACATGCTGGGTCGCCACGACGATGCCATGACCGATTTCCACGCCGCGCACCAGGCTTCGGTTTCACTTCTCCACGCGCAGCAGCCCGGCATCGAGTTGCGAGACCCGAGCGCCGATTGGGATGGTGACGGGAAATTCTCGACATATGATTGCCAGCCAAAAAATTCCATCGAGGATGGCCTGCCTGAGGACCCGGTCTTCGTTGTAGGGTTCCCGCGCTCGGGGACGACTCTGCTTGAGCAACTGCTGGACTCGCATCCAAATCTGCAAAGCATGGACGAGCAGCTCGCGATCGAAACGGCAATCGATGAAATGCGCGGGCTGGGCCATAGCTACCCCGACGACCTGGATCAGCTCGACGCCGCTACCTTGACGCAAATCCGTCGCAAGTACTGGGATGAAGTGGGCAGGGCCATCGACTTGGCGCCGCACGCAAGGCTCGTGGATAAGTATCCTTTCAATGCCGTCCGGCTGCCTTTTATAGCGAAGCTCTTTCCAGAGGCGAAGGTTGTGATGTTGCTCAGGCATCCTGCCGACGCATGCCTGAGCTGTTACATGCAGAAGTTCCGGCTCAATGCAGGCACCCAGTATTGGGCGAACCTGGAGTCGACCATCGATCTGTATGCACGAATGATGACCACATGGCTCAACCACAAGGAAGTCGTGGCGTTTTCCGTGCACACGATGCGCTACGAGGATCTGGTGGTGGACATGCGAGCACAGATGCGGGAGCTGCTTGAGTTCCTCGGCCTGTCATGGGATCCAACGATCTTGGAATATGCAGAGCGGGCAAAGGGGCGAGGCAGGATCAGCACTCCCAGCTATGCTCAGGTAGTGGAACCCATCTACAACAAGGCGGTGGGTCGCTGGCATCATTACAGCGCTTACCTGGCGCCTTACATGCCCGTGCTGGAGCCATTCGTGCGAAGGTTCGGGTACAAAGTCGAGCCTGGCTAGAAGCGAACAGCGGTGATTTCACGTGACTATCCCTGGCAATGAAGAGAGCGGCGAAAGCCCGCCTGCGATACCGGCATTGGCCAACGCGAGATCCTTCGCCCAGGCGGGGCGGATAGCCGAGGCCGAGCGCGATTACAAAGATGTGCTCGCCCACCATCCCGACAATGTCGAGGCACTGGCTTTCCTGGCGCAATGCGCGCTTAGCAAGGGACAACCGCAGGAAGCCGTGCAGGCGTTGCAGCGTGCGCACCAACTGCAGGCGAATAATCCGCATATCCTGAGAAACCTTGGAGTGGCCTGGGACGCCGTGGGAGACGTTGCAGCCGCACAGCATGCGCTGGAGGCATCCGTCGCCTTGGCTCCGGATGGTTTCCAGACCCGCCTGCACCTTGCCTCGGTGTACGAACGCCAGGGCCTGACGCACGAAGCATTGGTGAACTACTTCCGGGCAATCATTGGGGCACAGTTGGTCGGGCGATGGATGGATATCGCCTCGACCCCGCATGGGCTGCAAGCTAAGGTGATCCATGCCATGAATGTGGTCGAACATGGCCGCACCCGATTGTTCAACGAATGCCTGGCCCCGTTGCGCGCCCACTTCGGACCCGTGGAAATCCAGCGGGTGCAACACTGGCTCAACGAGTATCTGGCATTCCGCTCCCCGAGTTCTCCCGATCCACGGCAAAAGCCGAAATTCATGTATATGCCTGGACTGCCCTCCCAGCCTTACTACGACCGCAGCCTTTTCCCTTTTATTGAAGGCATTGAGGACATAGTGGCTGTGATGCGCGAAGAAATGCTGGAGAACTTGGATCGAAGCTCCGGGTTTGTTCCCTTTCTGGGTATCGACGATGCATCGCAGCTGCAGGGCTACCTAGAGAATGCAAATGGCCGTCCGGCATGGGATGCGTTCTTTTTCTACCGTCACGGTTCTCCAGTGCAAGAGAATCAGCAAAAATGTCCGTTGACGGCATCCATGCTGGAAAACCTCCCGCTCGTGCGGATTCGCGACCATGCGCCTGAGATCTGCTTCTCGGTGCTCACTCCCGGGACCCACATCCTCCCCCATTATGGAGTCACAAACACGCGCTTGGTGCTGCACCTGCCATTGGTAGTCCCAGAAAACTGCAACTTAGTGGTGGGTGGCGAAATCCACGCTTGGCGAGAGGCGCGTTGCGTCGTTTTCGATGACACGTACCTGCACGAAGCATGGAACCGCGGCCCGAGTAACCGGGTAGTGCTGATAATGGATGTCTGGAACCCGCATCTGACCGAAGTAGAGCGCTTGGCGATCACCGAACTGGTGGGCGTCATCGGGGACTTCAATCGCGCGAGCGGGACTTGATTCCTTAGGGAACCTCTGAACAAGCCGCCGATGCTGGCGCAGAGCGCCGGCAGCAGCGCATTTGACTGAAAATGCTCCAGAACCGCGTTGATTCTCGAGAATTTTCTGCGTGGATTATCCGTTTTTAGCGCGTCTGGCGCTCATTCGGCGTGCTGCGGGCGCAGCTATCCTGTCATCGCCATCAATCGCCGCCTCGCCATCCACAGGTTCGATAGCGCGAACAGCGTGATCACTTGAACGGTGTTCTTCAGTAATCCTTTGAAACGCACCTTCTGAAATCCAAACTGGCGTTTCACTACCCGGAACGGATGCTCCACGCGGGCAAGAAAGCGCGCCTTCAGCGTCTCCAGTTCCTTGGTGACCTCTTTGAGCGCGCCTTCCTCCATCGCCTTCACCCGCCCGCGCTTCTCGGCAATGTGCCACTCGCGCTTTCGCTTGCTGGCAGCAACGCGCTTCTCCGCGCCGATATAGCCGGCGTCACCGTGAATCGTCTTCTCTTCACCGTGCAGCAGGTGTTCCACCTGGCTGACGTCCGACACGTTCGCCGCGGTGGTCACCACGGTGTGCACCAGCCCGGAGTCGCCATCCACGCCAATGTGCGCCTTCATCCCGAAGTACCACTGGTTGCCCTTCTTGGTCTGGTGCATCTCAGGATCGCGCGCCTTGTCCTTGTTCTTCGTCGAAGGCGCGGCGGCGATGATCGTGGCATCCACGATCGTGCCGCACCTCAGGAGCAGGCCTTTCTCGATCAGGTGTGCGTTCACTGCTTCCAGCAGCCTCGGCCCCAACTGATGCCTCTCCAGCAGTCGCCGGAAGTTCAACACTGTGGTCTCGTCTGGCAGCGCACCGGTCAACGGCAGCTGCGCAAACTGGCGCATCGGCACGATCTCGTACAGCGCCTATTCCATGCCCGGGTCACTCAAGCCGAACCAGTTCTGCATCAGGTGGATGCGCAGCATCGACATCAGCGGATAGGGTCGGCGACCGCGACCTGCCCTTGGATAGTGCGGCTCGATCACGGCCAGCAGTTCTTGCCAGGGAACCACCTGCGCCATCTCACCAAGGAAAATCTCGCGGCCGGTCCGCTTGCGCTTGCCCGCATACTCCAGGTCGCCGAACGTGAGCTGTGTCATGCGCTCATTGTCCCCGAGAGGAACCAGGCCCGCCAGGTTGTTGGGCTGCAGACTTGTTCAGACCTTCCTTAGAGCTGTGTAGGCGGTTGCGACCGTCCATTGGAATCCGTCAGCCGACACTTTCCGCATTCATTGTGTTGCACCTGCATTGTGTCACGTGGGAATGTAATTGCGATACGCCAAGGTGACTTGGATACGAATACAGCGCAAAAAAAAAGACCGCGAGTGATTAGCTCACGGTCTTGAACACCTTGCGGTGAATACTACATGGCTGCTTAGAAGTTAATGGATGCCCTCATCCAGTAAAAACGGCCGATGGTGTCATAGGTACGGACATCGGTCGAACCATTAAAGCCGCCGAAGATCAGCGGAGCCGTCTTGTCGGTCAAGTTATCGACACCCAAGGTAATCTTGGCATTTGAGGGAAAGTTATAGGCGAGAGACAGGTCGTGGTAAGTGATTGACGGCACGCGCAATTCCGTCAACTCCGGAGGGCCGACGATCAGGCCACCGGAGTACTTAACTTGCTCATCAACATGATGGATATAGCGAAGTGAATAATTCGCACTCCAATCGCCCTTCGACCACACTACGTTACCCAATGCACGCCAACGTGCGAAGTGACCTTCACCGCCGTTTGAAAGATCAGCGAACTCACCCGCGAAATCGTCCGAATCAACAACGCCAAGTCCCTCGACGATGACCTGACGATCGTAACGGGCGGTATAGGTTGTATCCAATGAAGTGCGGAAGTCGCCCCAAGCGGTATCGCGTAAAGCGTACTTGACGGAGAAATCGAAGCCATTGGTATCGACGCGTCCTGGATTCGTTAACCGATCATCGATCGTGGCCACTTCGCCAGCCGCATCACGAGTGAACAAATTGCAGAAATTGCCGGAGTTATAGCAAGACTGCAGGATATTGGAGGAGCCCAATGCGCCGATATTGTTTTCAAGCTTCACCTGCCACGCATCCACGGTGAATGACAAGCCTTCGGCCCAGCTTGGGCTGTACACGAAACCGATCGTCCTTACCCATCCTTCTTCCGGTGTTAGATTCGGGTTTCCGCCAGTGGAGGCGTTGAGCTGGGAGTCGGATTGATCGAAAGTGCCGTCCAAAGGCACATTCTGGCAAGCGTTGTTCGGATTAGTGGTGGTGCCGTTGCAAGGATCCACGTAGCTATCGGCAGATTCATTGACCGGAGAGAACAAGTCGGAAATAGTCGGCGAACGGAATACTTCGGCGAAGGTGCCGCGGATCAGCAGATCCTGAAAGGGTTTCCACTCTAGGCCGATCTTGCTATTGGTCGTATCTCCGAAAGCCGAATAGTCCGAGTAGCGCGAACCTAGGGTCAATGCGAGGCGCTCGGCAAACGGTGCATCTGCCAGGATCGGCAGATAGAGCTCAGCGTATATTTCGTCGCGCGACAGTTCGCCCTTGACAGCCGAGCTGCAGTTACCCGTTGTCTCGCATTCATTGGTGATTGGGTTCAGCTGGCGAAGGTTATCGGGCTGAAAGTCCAGAGTTTCCTTAGTGCTCTCAAGACCTACGGCCAGCTGGACAGCGCCTCCCGGCAACTCAAACAAATCACCGGTAATCGTTGCATAGAAGTTATTCAGATCGGAGTTAGTGCGGTCATGGAAAAACGGCGCAATTGCCTGCAGGGCATTGAATTCATCCGAACCCGGTGCCGGTGCTGGACCGAAGAAGTTTACCGGCACGCAACCAGCAATCGGAGCAGCCAACGTGCCGCAGGTGGGGGTGCCGTCAGCCGCAATGAACGATGGACCCAATGCGTCGATCAGCTTATTGCGGAACAGTTCGCCACGGGCTTCGGTGGTCTGGCTGCTTTGACCATAGACCCAACCCGCATCCCAAGACCAGCTCGATTCGCCAATGTTGCCTTTCAGGCCAAGCACATTGCGGTACTCATTAGTCTCGAAGCGTTCGGTACGTGGACCGACGTTGACCAAACGTAAGCGTGCATCGGTAATGTCGACACCGAAAGGATTATAGATATTGGCGGCCGAGATCGGAATGTTGGCCTGCGACGGGCGGCCGTCGAAAGGTTCCGAAGCGATTTCGAAGCTAGAGGTCGTCGTGTTGTAGAAGCCTTCCACATAAGCTTCGACGTTGTCCGTAAGCTGATAGCTTGCATTGGCGAACAGGCCGCGTCGTTCCTGCGGCGTCACATTGATGTTTGCAACCTGGAAGTTGTAGGCGTCATTGTTGGCGCCCCCACCTACAAAGCAACGGAAGTCGGAAATCGCGCTGCCTGCTGCGCCTTCCTTCCGGATTAGTGCCACATTTGCGCCAGTACCGCAAGCCGCAGCATCGCTCAAATCGGCGCCGCCAGCCGCCGCAACGCTCCTGGGCACCACATAGCGGCCGTTCGGCACGCGGCTGGAGCCGAGTTCGATGATCTCGCCGTAATAGTAGTAGGCTTGGGCACGTGAGTGATCGCGGTCGCTCGAACGCACCTGATCTTGCTTGTCGTACTTCAAGCCTATGACCAGTGAGCCGCGGTCGGAACTGGCTCCCATAGTTACATCAGCGCCGGTCGTAGCACCGTCACCACGCGAGCTAGTACCGTAGGTAACTGATGCCGAGGCACCTTCGTAGTCCTTGCGCAGGATGAAATTGACGACGCCGCCGATCGCATCGGAACCATAAATCGCTGAAGCGCCGTCTTTCAACACCTCGACGCGTTCGACCATGTTGATCGGGATTGAGTTGACATCGTTGGTCTGCAGGCGACGTCCATTTACCAGCAGCAAAGTGCGCTGCGAGCCAAGTCCGCGCAAAGAAACAGTCGCAGCTCCTGTTCCGCCGCCGTTGTTGACCTGAGGATTGGTGGCAGCACCAGAAATTGCGGGAGTTTCTTGCAGGAAATCGCCAATATTCACGGCGCCCGTCGCCTCAATTTGAGCGCGTTCCAGGGTGAATACCGGACTGGCGGTTTCGGCGTCAACGCGACGAATACGGGAGCCTGTTACCTCGATACGATCAAGTGTTGTCGGTTCATCAGCGGTGGTTGCAGCTTCTTGTGCGATTGCGCTTCCGGCAGTCGATAGACCGGCTGCACTCACGAGCGCAAAGGCAATCGCGTCGCGCAGTTTTGTGGTTTTGCAGTTCATTCTCTCTCTCCAAATAAATCTTGGTGGGTTTACCAACGGTGACCACCCGGTGAGGCCAAATTAAAGCGGCCCTAATCCAAAGCGGGTACCTGATGGTAGCCGGCCTGAAGAAAGAATTAAAGTGTTGTTAATAAAATGAGTGAAAGACGTAATTTCCGCGCGCAGTCCAAGTCGCTGCGACCCGCAGGTAACGAATCAGTCTGGGCATTAAGAAACGTGGCGCTGAAAATGAATAGGGAGTTTGTCGGTGCAAATGATCATTTGCTCGAATGACAAACAGCGATCATCTAATGCAAATATCAGCCAAGATTTACAGATCCTGCTCGTAACGAACATAAGGCACCGTGCCCTCGTCGTCGCTTTCATTGGCGGGCGAGAACGGATTCTTGCCGCGGGTGACTACGTTTTCGGCGCCTACGGTCAGTTGACCGCTCCACGGGGTACGCCAGGTCAGGCCAAGGCCTAGGCCTTCCCACTTGCCGGGTTGTCCGGGCACATCCACCACCCGGCCGACAATGTTAGCGCTGAAGGCGCCGAATCCGCCGCCTACGCTGAGACTCTTGCTGTTCCAGCGATCAGCCATGGCGGGCACGTCGGCGATAGGCACCAGGCGCGCACGGGCGACTGCGCCGCCGATTCGTACGAAGCCTTCACGGCCGATGTTCTTCTGGCCGAAAACGGCCAGATCGTTCTGTTCGACCCGGGCGCCGGCATTGGAAGACAGCCAGGCGGGCAGCGTGTCGCGGCCGGTGCCGGCGGAAAGTCCAAGCTTGCCGCCCGGGCGGCTGAGGGAGGTGCTGGCGCTGATGCGCTGGCTGCCGCCATCGCTATCGGTGTCGCCGATCATTTCGGCCACGGCGCAGTTGCTGATCAGGCTGCTGATGCTGGTGGTCATGCCGTTCTGGCGGTTGCAAACCAGGCCCAGCGAATCGCCGGATTCCAGGCCGAAAGCCGCCCCAAGGGTATTGCTGCCCAGCCGCCAGCGCGCGCCAGCGGCGGCTTCGCCGGTGGGTTCCAGCAGCAGAACGGCTTCGACTTTGCCGCTGGTGTTATTCCAAACCGGAAGGACGGTGGAATCCCGCTTGGAGGCCTGCAGCTTGGATTGCGCATGCGCACCAGCGGCCAAGCCAAGGGCGAGGCAGAGGGCAAAAGGCAGGCGTAGCAGACGCAGGTTCATGGCTGGCTTCAGACTCCCAACTCCGGGCGGAGTTCCCCTTCCGAAGGGGAGTTGATCCTATTCGGTTTATGTTTCTTTAACAAGTCCCCGTGGCCGGAGTGAAGACTACTGTAGGCGTTCCGGCGCCTGCAGTCCGACCGGCGGCAGGGCGAACAGTTCCTCAATGTCGGCCTGCGAAAACCCGTACCGCTGTCCGCAGAACTCGCAGCGGACCTCCACCTGGCCATCAGCCAAGGCCGCGTGGGCTTCGGCGGCCCCCAAGGACTCCAGCATGGCCAACACCCGTTCACGCGAACACGAGCAGGCGAACCGCAGCGGGCGTACGGCCAAGATTGCCGGCGCTTCTTCGTGGAACAGCCGGTGCAGCAGCGGTTCGCTGGCGATATCAAGGAGTTCGGCCGGCTCCAGCGTCTCGAACAGGGCACCGGCGCGGGTCCAGCCATCGCTGTCGCCTTCGTCGCCGGGCAGCTTCTGCAGCATCAGGCCGGCGGCTCGGGTAGCGTTGGCGGCCAGCAGCAGCCGGGTGGGTAGCTGCTCGGACTGGCGGAAGTAATCTTCGAAGGCCTCAGACAGGGTCGCGGCCTGCATCGACACCAGGCTCTGATAGCGCTGCGGCTCACGCGGATCCAACCCGGGATTCTCGATGGTGATGGCCAGCACCGCTTCCGGCCCGAGCGCGCTGAGGTCGCGCGGCGCATCCGCGCCGTCGGCTAGCTGGGCGATGCCGCGCAGGGTGCCTTGCGCGGTGCATTCGGCGAACAGGGTGCGCAAGGCGCCCGGGCTGCGCAGCTGCAGCGACAGGCGGCCGTTGACCTTGGCGTGGCCAGTGAACAGCGCCGCGGCGGCGCAGGATTGACCCAGCAGCGCGCGCGCCGTATCCGGATAATGACTATGGGAAAGTATTTCCCGCCAAGTGTTCTCCAGGCGCACGGACACGCCGCGCACGCCGGCTCTGGGCAGCAGGAAGCGGGTTTGCTGGTCGTGAATGCTGCTCACAGTTCTCCAAGATCGGCGTTCTCGCCGTAGAAAGCCAGGATGCTTTCCACGGTGTGGGCGACCAGCTGACGCTCAATGGCGGTGAGCATGGGGTGCCATACATCGAAGATCAGAACGACCCGCAGTTCGCGGCTATGGTTCCAGGCTTCATGGGTGATGGTGTCATCGAAAAGGACCAGCTTTCCCGGCTTCCATACGTGGGTCTCGCCGCCCACTCGCAGGCCGCAATCGGGCGGAACGATCAAAGGAAGATGAACAGTGAGGCGCGTGTTGGTTGCGCCGTTATGCGGTGGAATGTGCGTGCCGGGGCGCAAAGCCGAAAAAAATACGACCGGTGCCCGATTCGGAACGACGTTTTGGGGTGCGTTGGCCAATGCTGCCTCGGTGTGCGGGCAAAGATCGGCATTCGCGTCAATGCGCGCCCCGTTCTTCCAAAGGAAAAGCGCGCCCCAATCCAGGCTCCTGTCCAAATCATCGAACTGCCCGGTAGGCTCCCCGGGCGCGGTCTGGACGTAAGGCACGAACAGATCCGGCCGCTTCAGCAGGGATTGCAGCTCAAGCAGGATGTCGGGAAAAGCGGCCTCGACGGTCGGCGCCCAATCGAAATCCGCAGAATCGAAAAATGGGATGGCGGGAAGCCGTGGAAAAGGCAGCATCAAGGGTCTTGCCGTGACGAACTCACGCCGGCCGGTGACTATGTCCAGGCAGTGTTCGAAACGTTCCAATCCCTGGCGTCCCTTGGCGCCAAGCATGCCGTGCAGCCGATCCTGCAGAAAATCATGCAGCAGCATCTGATTCTGGCTGACCGCACTCTTGGCCTGAGCGACAAGCTCCTGCAGTTGCGGAGATTTGGCCGTGGCTTCAGGCATGTAAGCCAGCGCTTTTCCCCAGGAAACCGCCGCATCCCGCGTTTCTCCTTTTGCTTCCAGAAGGCGAGCTTTCTCGACATGCGCGCCCCAGGCGGTCGGATCGGAGCGGATAGCCTCGCTGATCGCAGCCAGAGCGGCTTCGGCATTGCCCTGGATGCCGTGCAGCCGCGATAGGTTCGCATGAGCCATCGCGAATTTTGGAGCGGCCGCGACCGCCCGCTCCAGATACAAGCGCCCGGTGGAAAGATCGCCGCGCGACATGGCGTAGGTGCCGATGAAATTCAGCGCCGGGGCATAGTCCGGTTCGATGTCGAGCGCCTGCTGCCAGCGGCCTGCGTCCGCTTCCATCAGACCCCGCTGGCGGAATTGATCGGCCTCGATCATCAGCGCGCCGATACGATCCTGCTCCTTCATCCTGCCCATACCTGACTACTGACCGCTGTATGACAAGAGGTTAACATTCGACGTGATCCCGAACCATTCGCCTGGAGAATTCCCTATCGAAAGGCCCTCGCTCCGACAAAGCGGATTCCAGCGCTGGCTGCGCTGGCTGATCGCGCTTCCGTTTTTGCTGGCGGCCGCCAGCATGCTGCAGGTGGCGGTGTTGCGGTTCGTTGATCCGCCGTTCTCGGCATTCATGATGGGGCGGCAGGTCGAGGCCTGGGGCGCTGGCGACTGGTCGTTCCGGGTGGCTTACGACTGGCGCGACCTGGATGAAATCTCGCCTAGCCTGCCGGTGGCGATGGTGGCGGCGGAAGACCAGAACTTCGCCAGTCACGGCGGGTTCGATTTCAAGGCCATCGAGAAGGCGCGCGCCAACAACGCCAAGGGCCGCAAAGTGCGCGGCGCCAGCACGGTCAGCCAGCAGGTGGCCAAGAATTTGTTCCTCTGGCAAGGCCGCAGCTGGGTGCGCAAGGGCGTGGAAGCCTGGTACACGCTGCTGATCGAGCTGTTGTGGCCGAAAACGCGGATTCTGGAGGTGTACGCCAATGTCGCCGAATTCGGCGACGGCATCTACGGCGCGCAGGCGGCAGCGCGCAGCTATTGGCGCAAGGACGCCAGCCGGCTGTCCCTGGCCGAAAGCGCGCGTCTGGCCGCGGTGCTGCCTGCGCCGCGGCGCTACAGCGTGTCGCGGCCAGGCCCGTACGTGCAGCGCCGCGCCCGCTGGATCCAGCGCCAGGTGCGCCAGATCGGCGGCCCCGGCTATCTGCAGAGCCTGGATTGAATATGCCTATCGAGAATAACCGCCTCACTATCGTCGTCGCCGCGCACAACGAAGCCGGCGCGCTGCCCGCGCTGCATCCGCGCATCGCCGCCGTGCTGCAGCGCCTGGACGAGATGGAAAGCCGCGTGCTGTATGTGGACGACGGCAGCACCGACGGCACCTGGGAAATTCTGCAAGGCCTGGCGCGGCGGGATCGCACCGTGTCGCTGCTGCGGCTATCGCGTAATTTCGGCAAGGAACTGGCCCTGACCGCGGGCCTGGATCAGGTGGAATCCGGCGCGGTCCTGATCCTGGACGCCGACGGACAGGATCCGCCGGAACTGATCCCGCAGTTCGTCGCCAAGTGGCGCGAAGGCTACGACGACGTGCACGGCACGCGCATCCAGCGCCAGGGCGAGGGCTGGCTGAAGCGCACCACCGCCGCCGGTTTCTACCGAGTGATCGGGCGTCTGTCGAAGACGCCGATCCCGGCCGATACCGGGGATTTCCGGCTGCTGTCGCCGCGTTCGCTGGCGGCGCTGCGGCAACTGCGCGAACGCCATCGCTTCATGAAGGGTTTGTTCGGCTGGGTGGGTTTCAACCAGGTCGCGATTCCCTACCGGCGCGAGCCGCGTCTGGCTGGACGCAGCAAATTCGGCCTCTGGAAGTTGTGGAACTTCGCGCTGGAGGGCATCACCAGTTTTTCCACCGCGCCGCTGCGCGTGGCCACCTATCTGGGCGTGCTGACCGCGCTGCTGGCGTTCGTGTTCGCGGTGTGGATCATGCTCAAGGCGATGCTGTGGGGCGACCCGGTGGCGGGCTGGCCCACGATGATGGTGGTGATCCTGTTCCTGGGCGGCGTGCAGCTGGTGGCGCTGGGTTTGATCGGCGAATACCTGGGCCGTCTTTACGATGAATCCAAGCAGCGTCCGCTGTATCTGATCGACGTGTGGCAACCGGGAACAGGAGGAGTATCCTCGCACTCGCAGCCCCACGCCGAAGGAGCACACGATGCGAACGGTACGCCAGTTGCTGGACACCAAGACGCCTGAAGTCCATGCGGTAGCGCCCGACGATTCGGTCATCGCCGCCATCCGGCTGATGGCGGAAAAAGGAGTGGGCGCGGTGCTGGTGATGCAGGGCGCGCAGCTGTCCGGCATCGTGTCCGAGCGCGACTACGCGCGCAAGATCGTGCTGCACGGCCGTTCTTCTTCCGAGACGCCGGTACGCGACATCATGACCGGCGATGTGGTCACCGTAGGCCCCAACCACACGGTCGAGCGCTGCATGCAGATCGTCACCGAAAGCCGCATCCGCCATTTGCCGGTGGTGGAAAACGGGCAGGTGGTCGGCGTTATTTCGATCGGCGACCTGGTCAAGGCGGTGATCGAGGATCAGCAGGTAGAGTTGGATCAGTTGCAGCGGTATATCGCCAGCTAAAAGCTGCTTCGCTTGCCGCTGAATATCGGTACCCGATAAGCGCATGGGCAAGCGACTTCACTTCGCGTATTTGCCGCCACACCCACTGTCTTCCCCCGGACCCAGCTCCAGCGTTGCCAGCAATGCGGCTGGCGGCGCGATGCTGCCTAGCGCCAAGGCCACCGCGCCGCGCAGGCCGAGGCGTTTGAAGTCGGGGCGGAACGACGGGTCCTTGAACGTGCCGCCCGCCACCAACGGCGAACGCAGCGCGAAGATGCTGCGGTCTTTCGGGCGGGGGCGCAATTCGAGATCCAGGGTTTCGTCTTTCAAGCTGATCTGGCCTTCGCCGACGATGATCGTGTCCTGGCTATCGAACGCCAGTGCGCGCGTCTGCATCACGCCGTCGCGCACCTCGAAATCGCCGAAAGCGCAGCGGATCGGCACCTTGCGGTCCTGGGTGACCAGGAACTTCAATGTCTCGGCCAGATCCAGGCCGGCCAGTTCCATCAGCAGATTGCTGATTTGGCCGCTACCCATGCCCAAGGCGATGTCGCCGTCGGCGCTGCCCAGCATCGCGGCGATGGAATTGCCGGTACCGGTAATGTTGACCTCGCCGCCGATCTTGCCGACCGCGTCGCGAGTGAGTTGCACGTCCGGGAAAAGTTTCGATAGATCGAGCCGGCGCGCCGAAATGCTTGCGCGGGTGCGAATGGTCGCTTCGCGCGCGTCCATGCGGATGATCGAGCGTATATCGCCGCCGGCCACGCCGAAATTGAGCGGTTCGAGCCGCAGAATCCCGGCGTCGAGTTTCAGGTGCGCGTCCATATCGTCGATGGGCAGCTTCGGCGCGTTGATGCGGTTCGCCTTCAGGCGCACGTCCGCGTCCATCGCGCGCAGCTTGCCGAGATCGTAGGGTGTGTCCGGCAATACGCGCGGATCGGTCGCGGCCGCTGCGGATTGCGCCCTGAGTTCGGCATTGCTGGCTTCGCTGCCGCCGGTTTGCGGCGGTGCGCCGATGAAGCCGGCCAGATCGTCGAAATCCAGTCGTCTGGAAACCAGGTTCGCCACCAGCCGCGGCCGCGCGCCGCCTACGGTGACCGCGGCAGAACCGCCCAGATCGCTGTCGCCGACCACGCCGGTGAAGCCGTCGTAGCGCCAAGTATTTTCTTGCCGGGTCAGGCGTCCGTCGAATTTGTAAGGTGGCGTGGCCGGCGTGGCAATGCCGATGAGTGGATACAGATCCTCCAGATTTTGTCCGGAAAGCATCAGCCTCAGATCGAAATCGCGCAGCCGGAATGGATCGGTCAGGCCGCCGCGCGCATGCGCGCGCGTAGCGCCGGCCTCAGCGCGCAAATCGATGCGGAAAGGTTTGTCGGTGTCGCTCAGTTCCAGCGGTGATTCGGTGCGGCCGTACAGGGTGAAAGCGTTCCCGCTCCAGCGCCCCTTGCCCTTCAAATCGATCGGCGGTGCGGCGCCCTTGGAGTCGGCTTCCACGCTGGCCACAGCCAGGTCGATGTCGGTCTTGTCGGCTGCGTTGAAGAACTGTAGGCGTCCGGCATCTATCCATACCCGCCGCAGCTGCGTTTTATTGTTTTGCGACTGATCGCCGAACACCCAATTGCCGACGCCCTCGGGGCCGGTTTCCAGCAGCACCTGCGGTGCGGACAGACGTATCTCCGGAATGCGGGCCTCGCGCTTGAAGATCAGTGGCCACAGCTCGATTTTCAGCTCCAAACGCTCGGCGGTCGCCATATCGCCCCGTTTCGACCATCCAGCGTTGCCGAAGCGCAACGCATCGGCACGTACGATCGAGATGCGCCCCAGATCCACGTCCAGATCGCCGCCAATGCGGAATTCGCGCCCGGTCTTGGCCTGCACCGCGCGTTCGACAGGACCTTTCAGCCAATTCCAGTCGAACAGAAGGATCAACACCAGCAATGCGGCCGACAGCACGCCCAGCACGATCCAGAGCGGACGCAGACGTCTATTTTGGTACCAGGCCGTGGGCGGCGGGGCGGCGCTGTTCATGCGCTCAATATAGGTAGTGCGTGTTCAGACGCCGCGAAAGGCAGCTGTAACCGTTCATGTACGCGCAATCACTGCAGGCGCGGCAGCAGCACCTGCGCGGTGACCGCGACGTAGTGGCATACGCTGCCGGCGATCACGAACAGATGCCAGATGGCGTGGGAAAAACGAATCGATTCGCGATGGTAGAAATACGTGCCGAGCGTGTAGAAAACGCCGCCGGCCAGCAGCCAGCCCAGCGTCCACGCATCCAGCGAGGTCAGCAAGGGCTTGATCGCCACGATCACCAGCCAGCCCATCGCGATGTAGATCAAAGTGGAAAGCAGCTTGAAACGGCCAGTGAAGAACAGCTTGAACACCACCCCAGCCAGGGCCAGCGTCCAGATGGCGATGAACAATCCCCAACCCCAAGGGCCACGCAGCCCGATCAGGGTGAAAGGCGTGTAGGTACCTGCGATCAGCAGATAGATCGCGCAGTGGTCGAAGACCTTGAGCCGCGCCTTGGCGGTCGGATGCTGGATGGCGTGATACAGCGTGGAAGCCACGTAGAGCAGCAACAGGCTCACCCCGAATACGATGGATGCGCCCAGCTGCCAGGCATCGCCGTGCAGCGCGGCCAGCGTGATCAGCACCGCGCCGCCGGCCAGCGCGGCGATCGCGCCCAGGCCGTGGGTCAGGGCGCTGGCGAGTTCGTCGCGGAGGTCGAGTGGGGGAGGGGCACGCGGATCCATGCGCACACGCTACCGCAACGCAGCAATCCGCGCATCTACACGAACGCCGCAGAGATAGTGCTCGAATTATCGTGGGAGAGACTTCAGCCCCGACGCTCTTTTATGCACAAGCGTTGGCGCTGAAGCCTCTCCCACAACATCCATCAATCCAGGCCCACACTGTGCGCATGCTCGCGCGTGGCCAGGAACTGCACGCCCGGCGCGCGCTCCTGCGCCAGCTGCAGGTTGACCCGGGTGGGCGCCAGGTAGACCAGCTCGCCAGCGGCGTCCAGCGCCAGGTTCATCGCGTTCTTGTCGCGGAACTCTTCCAGCTTTTTCGCGTCGTCGCAGCGGATCCAGCGCGCGGTGACCACGCCGACCGGTTCGAAGCTGGAGTCCACGCTGTATTCGTCCTTAAGCCGGTAGGCGACCACGTCGAACTGCAGCGTCCCCACCGCGCCCAGGATCAGGTCGTTGCTCATCAGCGGGCGGAAAAATTGGGTGGCGCCTTCTTCGCTCAATTGCGCCAGGCCCTTCTGCAGCTGCTTGAGCTTGAGCGGATCGCGCAGGCGCGCGCGGCGGAAGAGTTCGGGCGCGAAGTTGGGAATGCCGGTGAAGCTGATCGCCTCGCCTTCGGTGAAAGTGTCGCCGATGGAAATGGTGCCGTGATTGTGGATGCCGATCACGTCCCCCGGCCACGCCTCGGCCGCGATCTCGCGGTCGCTGGCCATGAAAGTCAGCGCGTTGGCCAGCTTCATTTCCTTGCCGGTGCGGACGTGGAAGCTTTTCATGCCGGCGCTGAAACGCCCTGAGCATACGCGCATGAACGCCACGCGGTCGCGATGCATGGGGTCCATGTTGGCCTGGATCTTGAACACGAAGCCGCTCAGTTTCGCTTCGGTCGGCTGCACTTCGCGCGTGGTGGTTTCATGCGGCTGCGGCGACGGCGCATGATCGACGAAGAAATCCAGCAGCGGCTGCACGCCGAAGTTGTTGACCGCCGAACCGAAGAACACCGGCGTCTGCTTGCCGGCCCTGTAGGCGCCCGCATCGAACGCATGCGATGCGCCCTGCACCAGCTCCAGTTCGTCGCGCAGTTCCGCCAGAAGGTCTTCGCCCAGGCGTTGCGCCAGCTGCGGATCGGCGAGCGAGGCGAAGATGGTGGAGTCCTGGCGGGTGAAATTGCGGCCCTGTTCGTACAGGTGCACCTCGCCGCTGACCAGATGCACCACGCCCTTCAGGCGCGAACCCATGCCGATAGGCCAGGTCACCGGCGCGCACTGGATACCTAGCACGCTTTCCACTTCGTCCAGCAGCTCGATCGGGTCCCGGCCCTCGCGGTCCAGCTTGTTGATGAAAGTCATGATGGGCGTGTCGCGCAGGCGGCAGACTTCCATCAGCTTGATGGTGCGTTCCTCCACGCCTTTAGCCACGTCGATGACCATCAGCGCCGAATCCACGGCGGTGAGCACGCGATAGGTGTCCTCGCCGAAGTCGGCGTGGCCCGGCGTGTCCAGCAGGTTGACCATGCGGCCTTCGTACGGGAACTGCATGACGGAAGAAGTGACCGAAATACCGCGTTCCTTTTCCAGCGCCATCCAGTCCGAAGTCGCGTGGCGCGCGGCCTTGCGGCCCTTGACCGAGCCGGCCATCTGGATCGCGCCGCCGAACAGCAACAGTTTTTCGGTCAGCGTGGTCTTGCCGGCGTCGGGATGGGAAATGATGGCGAAAGTGCGGCGGCGCGCGGCTTCGGTGGCTACTTCGGACATGGCGACGACGCCTTGCGGGCGCGGGTACGGTGGGGAAGGGTGGGGATTATAGCGGGCGGGGGGATGGCAGGTTGGTGGTTGTTAGTTGGTGGTTGGCAGTTGGCAGGGAGCCGGAAAGCATGCTGCCTCTCCCTTTCAGAAAGGGGCGGCGAGAGGGATTCGCTTTTGTTTCAAGCAAAAGCAGGATCAAGAGCAAATCCCCCATCCCCCAACGGGACTTCCTTCTTGGCATGGCCCTCTTTACAAAGGAGACGGGCAAAAGCAGACCACCTCCCACCTCCCACCTCGCCAACTACCAACCACCAAGCATCAACTTACGAACCCGCCCCACTCACCTGCTGCTCGGAAACTTCAGCTCCCCCAGCGGCCCGAACATGCGGAACGGGATCGACTGCAGGCGCATGCCCGCGTTCATCTGCACCACGAAATGCAGGTGCGGTGCGGTGCTGAAGCCGGTGTTTCCGGATAGGCCGATGCGCTGGCCCTTACGCACGCGCTGGCCGGTGCGCACCTGCACGCCTTCGGGCTGCAGATGCGCGTACAGGGCCATGCTGCCGTCGTCGTGCAGCATGCGGATGAAGTTGGCGCGACCTCCGTATTTTTCGCGGTTGAGTCCGGCCTTGTCGAAATCCGATTCCACCTGCATCACCACGCCCTCGCGCACGGCCACTATCGGCGTGCCTTCGGGCAGGGCGAAATCCACCGCGTGCAGGTTCTGCGGGTCGTTGTGGCTGAAGCTGCCGCCCGGCCCCTGATCCACCCGCACCCGCGCGTATTCGAAAGGCAGCCGGTAGTCGTAATCCGCAGGCTTAGCGGCCGGGTCGCCGGGCAGGCCATCGAGCAGCAGTTCGAAATCGCCGCCGCGGATCGGATCGGCAATGGCGATGCTGGCCACCAGCACGCTGCTGCGCGCGGGCACCATGGCGCCAGCGGGCAGGGCGGGCGTGCCGATCACGTTCTTGTTGCGTTTGAAGCGCAGCATCACTTCGACCGGGCCATGCAGCAGATTGTCGGCCCACGCCTCGTAACGGCCGGCTTCATAACGGCCTGCCTGATAGTCCCCGCTCTTGTTCTCCAGGCGCAGCCGCACCAATGCGCCGGGCGGATTGCGGAAGCGGATGATGTTGACGTCGCTGGCCGGCAATTCGTCGGCTGCCGGCGGACGGTCGCCGTACTGGGTGACCCCATGACGGTCTTTCCAGCGGTACAGGCGCGCCGCGTCGGCGTCCATCGCACCGCCCAGCAGCGCGCCCAGCAGCAGTAACGTCAGGCAGCGCTTGCCCGCGCTCATCGCATGCAGCGGTCCGACAGGCCCAGTGCCTGCACCACATCGCGCAGATCGAAGGCGGCGACGGCCTTGTCGTCGTGCAGTGCGAACAGCGCGCCGGCCGGGAAACGCGGCATGCCGATCGCGTGCAGCACCTGGCCGTCGGTGTTGGCCACTACGGTGCCGGAGAAGGTCTTCAGCGGCTGCAGCGTGGTGCGGTCGAAGATGCGGAATACCGTGGGCCGCAGCTGGTCCACCGCGACCCAGTAGCCTTCGCCCGTATCGCACGCCCACAGCGCCACACCTTCGGCGTCGGCATCGAACAGCGGCAGGCTGCGCGCGCGGTACAGGCCGTCGAGCGTGTAGTCGCGCAGGGTGGAGCCGACGCGCCGGTCTTCCTCGGCGATCAGCAGGCGGTCGTGGACGTCGTCGCCGGCGATCGACTCCACCATGCGCAGCGCGCCGTCCGCGTTGGTGTCGCCGAACGCGCCGAGATAGCGCGACTGCAGCGCGCCGGCGTCGTCGAAACGCAGCTCGAAGCGCTTGACCCGCTCGTTCAGCTCGCCCATCGGCGGCAGTTCGCCGGTTTTGAAATCGGCCATGAAGCTGTCGGTGACGAACAGCTCCAGCGTGTCCGGCCCGGTCTCGCGCACCCACAGTCCGTAAGGCACGCGCAGCACCTCGGCGCCGATCATGCCCAGCGGCACGAAATCCGGCAGCCGCAGCGCCTGCACGCGGTGGTTGTCGCGTTCGGCCACGAACGCCACGTCGCCGAATATGGCGATGCCGTTGGGCCGGTCGAATTGCAGCGGACCCGTGCCGCGGCCGCCTACGCTGCGCAAGCGCTCGCCGGACTCGGCGTCGTAGACGGCCAGGAGGTGGCTGGATTTGGCGGTGGCGATAAGCCAGGTGCGGCCGTCCTCGGTCGGCCAGACCGCGAGCGAATCGAGTTCGTCGCCGGCGTTGTCGCCGGACACCCAGGCCTCGGCGATCACCGCATCCACCGCGACGCTGGGCCCGGGCGCGTCGGGCGCGGAAGTGCGTGGCGCCGGTGCGGGCACGGTGGCGCAGGCGGTCAGCAAGATCAGGCAGAGGCTGCCGATGAATAGGGCGCGGGTCATTTGCTAATTATGCGTGAAGCGCGGTGCGGCTCGCGAGGATTGCTTGGAAAGACTTTTCAGACGCGGATCGGGGGGTGAGTGAAAGCGAATAGCGGGAATATGGAGCGGGTCTGGCGATATCCTCCCGATGTCGCCCTCGGTAAAGCTTTGGCCGCGCCTTGCCCGGGGTGTAAGTCCTGCGGCCTGAGATGTCTATGCATATCGGCTCGTAGCCCCTTTTTTGCGTTGATCCGCGTCCAAGGCTTTTCGGCCCCCAGCCCTCAATCTTTATTACATCGCTTTATCCGAATAAAGCGATTGACATGGCCTGAAACCGCTGGCAAGCTGCGGCCACCATCGAGACCGGCAGAGGGACAGGCCCTGTGAAGCCGGAGCAGCCAGGCGACGCGCAAGCGACGCCCAGGTGCTAAATCCTGCGGGGACCCCAGCGTCTGCCGGAAGATGGTTCGTTCCGTATCCCGATACGGCGAACGCGAGCTCCGCGAAGCTCGATGGTGTAGTCCACGTTCATTACTGGATAACGCCATGAGCCTCGCCAACACCGCCCTGTATGCCGTCCCCGCCGCCGCGCCCGCCGTGGCGTACGAAGCCGCCGATGCCGTAGGCGTGCCCGCGCTGCGCGGCGAAATTCCCATCGCGCTGAACCTGCGCCATGCCGGTGTGCGTCAGGTAGCGATTCGCTACGAACTGCTGGGCAGAGCGGGCTTGCCGGTGGTGCTGGTGGCCGGCGGCATTTCCGCGCACCGGCACATCGCCGCCAGCGGGGCCTTTGCCGAAACCGGCTGGGCCAATGCCCTGGCCGGCGCAGGCCGCGCGCTGGATCCTGCGCAGCGTCGGCTGCTGGCGATCGATTACGTCGGCGCCGACGGCAAGCTGGACGTGCCGCTGGATACTGCCGACCAGGCCGACGCCATCGCGCAGTTGCTCGATGCGCTGAAGATCGAACGGCTGCACGCGTTCGTCGGCTATTCCTACGGCGCGCTGGTCGGCCTGCAGCTGGCGGTGCGGCATCCTGCGCGATTGTCGAAGCTGGTCGCGGTCAGCGGCGCGCATCGCGCGCATCCATATGCGGCCGCGTGGCGCGCGCTGCAGCGCAAGGCGGTCGCGCTGGGCCAGCTGCAGTGCGCCGACGCGCAGGGACTGTCGCTGGCGCGCCAGTTCGCGATGCTCAGCTACCGCACGCCGGAGGAGTTCGGCGAGCGCTTCGACGCCGCGCCGGAAATCATCAACGGCCGCGTGCGCTGCGCCGCCGAGGATTATCTGGACGCGGCCGGCGCGCAGTACGTGTCGCGCACCCCAGTCGCCGCGTACCTGCGCCTGTCCGAATCCATCGACCTGCACCGCATCGATCCCGCGCACGTCGCCGTGCCGACCGTGGTCGTGGCGGTGGAAGGCGACCGGCTGGTGCCGCTGGCCGACTCGGTGGCCCTGGTCGAAGGCCTGAACGCACCAGGTTCCAGCGGGCGCGGCCAGCTGCGCGTGCTGCGTTCGCCGTACGGCCACGACGCCTTCCTGAAAGAAACCGATCGCATCGACGCCATCCTGGCCCATGCATTGGGCACCGGAGAAACCCCATGAGCCATTTCCGCAGCGGCACCGACGCGCCGTGCAGCTCCGCCACCGCCGCGGTACGCGCCGGCATAGACCGCGACAGCGCTTACGGCGCGGTCACGCCGCCGCTGGTGCTGTCGTCCAACTTCAGCTTCGACGGCTTCGGCAACAAGCGCCAGTACGATTACACCCGCAGCGGCAATCCCACGCGTGATCTGCTGGGCGACGCGCTGGCCGAACTGGAAGGCGGCGCCGGCGCAGTGGTGACATCGACCGGCATGGGCGCGATCAACCTGGTGCTGAACGCGCTGCTGCAGCCGGGCGACACCCTGGTGGTGCCGCACGACGCCTACGGCGGCAGCTGGCGCCTGTTCAACGCGCTGGCGAAAAAAGGCCACTTCGACCTGATCACCGCCGACCTGACCGATCCGCGCGCCTTGGCCGACGCGCTGGCGCCGTCGCCCAAACTGGTGCTGATCGAAACCCCGTCCAACCCGCTGCTGCGCATCACCGACCTGCGCTTGGCGATCGACGCCGCGCACGAGGCCGGCGCGACCACGGTGGTCGACAACACCTTCCTCTCGCCGGCGCTGCAGAAACCCATCGCGTTCGGCGCGGATCTGGTGATCCATTCCACCACCAAATACATCAACGGCCACAGCGATGTGGTCGGCGGCGCGGTGGTGTCGCGCGATCGGGAAACCCACGACCTGCTGACCTGGTGGGCCAACGCGCTGGGTCTGACCGGCTCGCCGTTCGACAGCTTCCTCACCCTGCGCGGTCTGCGCACGCTGGACGCGCGCCTGCGCGTGCATCAGGAAAACGCCGCCGCCATCGCCGCGCTGCTCGACCAACATCCGGCGGTATCGAAAGTGTATTTCCCGGGACTGGTCTCGCACCCCGGCCACGCGCTCGCCGCGCGCCAGCAGACCGGCTTCGGGGCGATGCTCAGCGTCGAGTTGCATGGTGGCGAGCCAGCGGTGCGCGCGTTCGTCGATGGATTGAAATACTTCACCCTGGCCGAATCGCTGGGCGGCGTGGAAAGCCTGATCGCGCATCCGGCGACGATGACGCATGCGGCGATGACTGCCGAAGCACGCGCCAACGCGGGTATTTCCGACGGCCTGCTGCGGCTTTCGGTGGGCATCGAATCGGCCGACGACCTGATCGCCGACCTCTCGCAAGCGCTGCAGCGCGCGCAGCGGACGCTCGCACGCACCGCCGTCGAGCCGCAGCGCGCGTTGGCCGATGCATGAGCAAAGTCGTTCCGCTGGCCGCCGCGTACCGCTCGGTGCCGACGCCCAGACTGGCGCTACTGGGCACCGGCGTGGTCGGCGGCGCGTTCGTCGCGCGCCACGCGCGCCTGTCCCACGCTGGATTGCCCGTACCCGGTCTGTCCTGGCTGGCGAATTCGCGCGCGCTGTACGCGTGCGACGCAACGCCCGATGCGGCGCTGCGGGCCGCCAACGCCGCACCCGCGCGCAGCGAACTCCTGCCCCCATCCGCGGAAACCGAAGCTCTGCGCCGCGGCGACATCGTGGTGGACGCCACCGCCAGCGAGATCGTCGCCGACTGGCATCGCGACTGGTTGGCGCGCGGCGTGCACGTCGTCACCGCCAACAAACTCGGCGCCGGCGGCGATCTGGCGCGCGCGCAGGCCATCGCCCACGCCGCGCAGCTATCCGGCGCACGTTACGGCGACAGCGCCACGGTCGGCGCGGGCTTGCCGCTGCTGCGCAGCCTGCGTGAGCTGAGGGCCGGTGGCGATCGCATCCACCGTGTCGAAGGCGTGCTCTCGGGCTCGCTGGCCTGGCTGTTCGACCGCTACGACGGCATGCGCCCGTTCTCCGGTCTGGTGCGCGAAGCGCGCGCCGCCGGCTACACCGAACCCGATCAGCGTCTGGATCTGTCCGGCGAAGACGTGCGCCGCAAGCTGCTGATCCTGGCGCGCGCCGCTGGACTGCCGCTGCATGCGCAGGACGTGCGCGTCGAATCGCTGGTGCCGCCCGCGCTCGCCGCGCTGCCCGCGGACCAGATCGACGCCGGACTGGAAGCGCTGGACGCGCCGCTCGCCGCACGTTTCGAGCAGGCGTGCCGCAGCGGCGAAAAGCTGCGCTTCCTCGGCCGCTTCGACGCAGAAGGCGCCAGCGTCGGGCTGCGATCGCTGCCGCCCGACCATCCGCTGTGCGGCGGAACGGGCGCCGACAACCGCGTGGCCATTTTCAGCGACCGCTACCGCGAGCAGCCGCTGCTGATCCAGGGCCCCGGCGCCGGCGCGGAAGTCACGGCGGCGGCGCTGCTGGATGATGTGTTGAGTATCCCCAACCAACGCTAGCAATCCGTGCAGCGAGGGAAGAGTCGTTGTCTCTCGGCGCGATATTGAACCGTTCCACATTCCGCGTCCCATGCCGATGATGAGTCGCGTCTTGTCTCCTGCAGTTCGACAGTGGATGGATCCGGCTTTTGTCAGGCGTAGCGGAAAGTGCCAGCGCTTAACGTGCATTGCGCATCTGGCGCACGCCTTCCCGTTTGCTTGCCAATGACGGACGGGCGTCCTTACTCATTTACAACAGGGGTACATATGAAATCGATCAGCGCAGCAATAGCGTTGGGAGTCATCCTGCAAGCATCTACCGCCGCCGCCTACGCCCAGGCATTGGACACGGACATCATGGACGATCTGACCAGCGCTCAGCAGGAGAAAGTTCGGCAGGGCTACCAGGTGATGGTGACCAATCCGCTGACGCCTACTCCCAACCACTGGACCGTCACCTACTACCAGAAAGTCGGCAGCGCACTGCCGAATGCCGATACGTTCGGATCGGCCGCTGTCTACGCCGACTACGAAAGCCAGCCGGACTACCAGTTCCCGTTTCTGCTGGATTTTCAGATCCAGGCCGGCGCAGGCACCGCGGCAGTGAAGGGCTTGGTCGCCACGCCCGGCGCCGAAGGGCAGCCGCCTGTGCTCAGCCATCAGGTCAATGCGGTGTTCCGCAGCGGCAATCCGGCCAATCCGCTTTACAGCGCCACTTACCACAGCACCGATCTGCCCGCACCGACGGCGCCGTTCCTGTCCAATTTCGGGGCAGTGGATTTCCAGCGCGATGCGGTCACCGGATCCACGGTCATGCGCTACAACGCCAACATCATCCCGTCGGCAGCGATCGCCGGTAACGAAGGCCTGAAGAACTTGTTGCTGGCATCCGGAGCCAGTACCGTGCAGAAGCATGCGGATCGGATGAAGAGCGGCGCGACGCCTCGGCAGTTGCACGCCTTGCATGAAATGCTGAACGACAACGACTGACATCGCGGCTGGGAATTGCCGCAGTCCCTTGGGGGCTGCGGCTTTCGCTTCAACACTCGATCACATTCACCGCCAACCCGCCGCGGCTGGTTTCCTTGTACTTGTCCTGCATGTCGCGGCCGGTGTCGCGCATGGTCTTGATGACCTTGTCCAGCGATACCTTGTGCTTGCCGTCGCCGCGCGCGGCCATGCGCGAGGCGTTGATGGCTTTCACCGCGCCCATCGCGTTGCGTTCGATGCAGGGGATCTGCACCAGGCCGCCGATCGGGTCGCAGGTGAGGCCCAGGTTGTGCTCCATGCCGATTTCGGCGGCGTTCTCGATCTGGCTGGAGCTACCGCCCCGCGCGGCGACCAGGCCGCCGGCGGCCATCGAACAAGCGACGCCGACCTCCCCCTGGCAGCCCACTTCGGCGCCGGAAATGCTGGCGTTCTCTTTATAAAGAATGCCGATGGCGGCGGCGGTGAGCAGGAAATCGAACACGCCCTGCTCGTTCGCGCCCGGGCAGAAGCGGTCGTAGTAATGCAGCACCGACGGAATGATGCCGGCCGCGCCGTTGGTAGGCGCAGTGACCACGCGCCCGCCGGCGGCGTTCTCTTCGTTCACCGCCAGCGCGTACAGGTTCACCCAGTCCAGCGTGGTCAGCGGATCGCGCATCGCCGCTTCGGGTTTGCTGGAGAGTTCGTTGAACAACGCCGGCGCGCGCCGGGTCACGTGCAGGCCGCCGGGCAGCGTGCCTTCCTGGCGGATGCCGCGCGCCACGCAGCGCTGCATCGCGTTCCAGATTTCGCGCAGGCCGTCCTGTATGTCCTGATCGCTGCGCCAGACCTTCTCGTTCTCGAACATCATCTGGGCGATGCTCAGACCGCTGCTCGCGGATTTCGCCAACAGCTCGTCGCCGCTCTTGAACGAATACGGCAGCTCGGTGCTGTCGGCGACGATGCGGTCTTCGGCGGCGTCATCCTGATTGACCACGAAACCGCCGCCGACCGAGTAGTAGTCGCGCGTGGCGATCACTTCGTCCTGCGCGTCGAACGCGGTGAAGCGCATGCCGTTGGTGTGGTAGGGCAGTTTCTGGCGCTTGTTCATCGCCAGGTCGCGTTTTTCGTCGAAGGCGATCGCGTGCCGGCCGGACAGCAGCAGCTTCTTTTCGCCGCGGATGCGCGCCAGGGCGGCCGGGATCAGGTCCGGGTCGATCAGGTTCGGCAGGTGGCCTTCCAGTCCCATCAACACCGCCTTGTCGGTGCCGTGGCCGCGCCCGGTCAGGGCCAAGGAGCCGAAGACTTCGGCGCGGATCCGCGCCACGTCATGCAGATGCCCGGGTTCCTCCAGCCAGCGCGCGACGAAGCGCGCCGCGGCGCGCATGGGCCCGACGGTGTGCGAGGAGCTCGGGCCGATACCGATCTTGAAAAGGTCGAAAGTGCTGACTGCCATGAGCGCTATTCTATGCCGCCGCGCGCGCAGCTCCGTTCCGCGCCGCAACAGCCCCCTGTCCGAGACCCCCGCCTTGCCCCTGATCCTCTACCAGCGCGACGACTGCCATCTCTGCGACCTGGCGCTGGAAGTGCTGGCCGCGGCGCGGGTGCCGGAGTTCGAAAGCGTGTTCATCGACGACCACGCGTTGCTGGAAGCCGAATACGGAACGCGTGTGCCGGTGCTGCGCGATGCCGCGCGCGGAGTGGAGCTGGACTGGCCGTTCGGGATCGAAACGCTGCAGCGCTGGCTTGCGACTTGAGCAGACGTAGGGGCGGCGTCCCGCCGCGAGCCCTTCCGGCAACGCGGGAAAAAAACAGAACGCTGATCAGAAGCTCGCGGCGTGACGCCGCTCCCACAACAACGCGCGACGCTTACTTCCCGGGCTTGAACACGACCTTGGTGCTTACCGCGACTTCGTTGGGGATGGTCTTGGTGTCGGCCCAGTCGCCTTCGCCCACGCCGAAGTCCAGGCGCTTGACCGTGGCTTTGCCGTTGAGCACGGGCTGCGCGCCGGGGGTCCAGGTGAAGGTCAGGACCACCGGCTTGCTGACGCCGCGCAGGCTCAGATTGCCGTCGGCGGCGTACTGGTTGCCGCCGAGCGCGCGGAATTTGGTGGCGGTGTAGCGCGCCTGCGCGAATTTGGCGACGTTGAAAAAATCGCCACTCGATAAAGTGGAGTCGCGGTCGTCGTTGCCGGTCTGGGCGCCGGCCAGGGCGATGGTCACGTCGAGTTTGGACGCATCGAGTTTGGCCGGGTCGAAGCTGAGCGTGGTGGTGAAGTTGGCGAACTTGCCGGTGAACACTTCGCCGTCGTATTGGCTGGCGAACACCAGGCTGGAGCCGGGCGCCTGCACGTAGTCGGCGGCGTGCGCCGGCGTGGCCGTCATCATCGCCACCAGTGCGGCGGCGGTGAGCGCAGGGGAAGTGAAGCCTTGCTTGAAGTCAGACGACATGCGGGGGTTCCTCGGGTTTCGCGGCGGGGGCGGGTGCAGAAGTGGAAGCGGCCAGTTTCAGCCAGCCGCGCGGCAGCATGCGCGCCAAGGTCGCGTCGCGCTGGAAGAGGTGGTGGTAAAGCGCGGCGCCGGCGTGCACCGCGACCAGCGCCACCAGCGTCCAGAAGATCAGGCCGTGCGCGGCCATCGCGTTCTGGCTGAGCGCATCGTCCGGCGCGGTGAGCTTGGGCACGTCGAACAGCCCGAACCAGCGGAACGGACGCAGGCCGCTGGCCGAATCGTACAGCCACCCGGAAATGGGCTGGGCCAGGATCAGCGCGTACAGCAGCCAATGCGTAACCGAGGCGATGCGCTCCTGCCAGGTCGGCGTGCCCGGCACCGGCGCGGGGGTGCCGGCGTACAGGCGCCAGCCTAAACGCACGACCACCAGCGCCAGTACGGTCAGGCCCATCGATTTGTGCGCGGTGTAGACCCAGAAATACTTCGGCGTCTTCGGCAGTTCGTCCATGGTCAGGCCAACGATGGCCAGGCCCAGGATCATCAGCACGATCAGCCAGTGCAGCGCCTGGCTGACCGGGCCCCAACGGTCCACGGTGTTTTTCAGGGTCACGGCGTCGGCTCCGGCGGCGGGATGGGTGCGGCTTCTCCGCTGTCGGCAGGCGCCGGCTCGGCATCGGGCTTTTCGTCCGTATCGTCGTCCGCATCGCCCTGGCGCGCGCGCGTGGCTTCCACTTCCATGCGCAGCTCGACGCGGTCGCCGATCATCGACTTCCACGCATCTATCCCGAACTCGGCGCGGCTCAGCACCGCCGTGGCCGAAAATCCGGCGGTGCGCCGGAACGGCGGCAGCGGATGACGCTTGAGCGCATTTAGGGTCACGTCCATGGCGATCTCCTTGGAGACGCCGCGCAAAGTCAGCGTGCCGACAACGGAGGCGCGATCGGGGCCCAGCGGTTCGATGCGGGTGGAGACGAACGTCGCGGTCGGGAATTTTTCCGCATCCAGCAGATTGCGCGCCAGGGTCGCCTCGTTCCATTTCTGGTCGCCCAGGTCGAGGTTCTGCAGCGGTACGCTGACTTCCAGCTGCGCGCTGCTCCAGTCGTCCGGATCGAAGCGCAGCGTGCCGGTGCTGCCGGACACCGTGCCCAACGCCTTGGAAAATCCCGCGTGTTCCACCGCCAGCAGCACCCTGGTGTGCACCGGATCCAGCCGGTAGTCCGCGGGTTCGGCCTGCGCGGACGGGGCGGCCGCTGCGGCGCACAGCAGGCAGGCGGCGAGGCGACGATGCGCGTGTGAAGTCATAGGGCGAGGATTCTAGGCTGGGTCGGCTGAAGATAACCCGCTTGCGCATGCAACGCTCCATTGCGAGGATGCCGCCGGGGATGCGATCCAGGCGTGATGGGGCAAAAGGATGGGCGAAGACAAACCAAGCAGGGAAAGCGCGCGCATGCCGAGTGCGGCGGCAAGCGCCCGCGTCGCGCGCCCCGCACTGCGATGGATGGCGCTGCTGATGGCGATGCTGCATTGCGGCGCAACGCTGGCCGGGCTGCCGGAGACGCCGCGGCCCCGGCAATACAGCGTGGCCGACGGGCTGCCTTCCAACAGCATCCACGACATCACCGAAGACCGGCAGGGTTATCTGTGGATCGCGACCAAGGATGGCCTGGCCCGTTACGACGGCATCGGGTTCCGGATCTGGCGCAACGAGCAAGGCCTGCGCGACAATTTCGTCTGGAGCCTGCATGCCGATGCGCGCAACCGGCTGTGGGTTGGCACCAGCAGTGCCGGACTTGCCGTGCTGGATCCCGCGCGCCGGGTTTTCAGCTACTACAACCGCGCCAATACCCCGGGCATGGGTGGCGATGAAGTCTGGTCGGTGACCGGTACGCCCGATGGCGCGATCTGGTTCGGCACCAGCAACGCGGGCTTGCATCGTCTTTCCAGCGACGGTGTGATCACCCGCTTCATGCCGCGCGAAGGCGACCCGCGCAGCCTGCCGGGCGCCGAGGTGACCCATCTGGCGCTAGGTCCCGACGGCAGTCTGTGGGTTGCGACCCAGAACGGCGCCGCACGCTGGACGGGGCGCGATTTCGAACGCGTGCCGGTTTCGGCACTGAACAGCCCTTCGGTCGATGGCCTGGCGGTAGAGGCCGATGGCAGCGTGTGGATGGGAACACCGCTTGGCGTGAGCCAGCGCACGCCCAGCGGCAAGTTCATCTCTTCGCCTTGGCGGGCCCATGGGGATGAAACCGTGTTCAAGGTCCTCAATCGCGATCGTAGCGGCGACTACTGGCTGGATATCGTGGAGGGCCTGGGTCGGATCGGCGCGGACAAGATAGAAAACGTGCCGCTTTACAGCGATGCCGCAAAAGGCGTGGTCAAGCCATCCTGGTCCGGCAGCCATGAGGATCGCAATGGAGGGCTGTGGTTCGCCAGCTCCGCCAACGGCATGTGGTATCTGCCGGCCAACTGGCGTCTGTTCTCGGTGCTGTCGCGGCGTGCGAACGACGAGGATTCCGTGGCCAATGCCCATGTCCGGGGCATCGCTCCGTCGCGCGACGGGACCATGTGGCTGGTGGGCAGCGGCGGCGCTCTGGACCGGCTGGACCCGGAAACCGGCGCCGTGGAGCACCGTGCGCGCGATATCGGTGCCGGCACCCTGCCTTTGGCGGTGCATGAGGACACTAACGGCGACGTCTGGGTGGGCTATGCCAACGGCATTGCCCGCTTCGATCCGGACAGCGGCGCTCTGCGGCGTTGGCAGCATACCGACGCGATCGATGCCGCGATGTCCGGCAAGTCCCGCCAGTTCGAGCAAAGCCGTGATGGCTCGCTCTGGATCGCTTCCGATACCGGCGACGTGCAGATCCGCGATCCCAGCGGCCGTGTGCAGATCACGGTGCTGGAAGGCGACGGCAGAGGCATCGCCGCCGGTACGGAGATCGATCAGCTGGGGCTGGCGCCGGATGGCGCGGTATGGCTCGCCGGCAGCCAGGGCCTGCTGCTGTGGAACGCGGGAAGCCGCAGATTCGAGCCGGTGCCGGGTGCGCCGGTGTCGCGGATCTACGGCTATGCGCTCGACAGCCACGGCGATGTGTGGATGGCGCGGCTCGGACTGCTGGAGCGCTACGACTGGGATGGAGCAAAACTGACCCTGCGCGCCCGATTGAAGGCCGAAGACGGCATCCCCCTGGTCGCGCCCAGTGGGGTGACCGTGGATTCTTTCGGCATCGTCTGGATCACCAGCGTGCGCGGGCTGATCAGGGTCGACCCCAGGCAGCGTCAGGTGCGGGTCTATGGCGTGCAAGATGGTCTGCCGAGTCAGGAGCTGATCGATGCTCCGGTCGAGCGCCCCGCCGATGGCCGCATTCTGGTGGGCAGCCCGGACGGGTTGGTGATCTTCAATCCGACGGTGGTGCGTCCCTCCCGCGCCACTCCCGAGATCGTGGTGGAAGCGATCAGCGCGCGTCGGGGCGACGGCTGGATGCAGTTTCCGGTCGACGGGTCGTTCGAAGTCGCGCACGACGACCGCGATTTGAAGATCGCGGCGCGTCTGCTTTCCTTCAACGATGCCAACACCAACCGTTACCGGTTCAAGCTGGATGGATACGACGAGGACTGGATCGAAATCCAGGCCAGCGGCGAGCGCGTTTTCTCGCAGCTCGAGCCTGGACATTACACGCTGCAGGTCAAGGCGCGCACTGCCGACAACGTCTGGTCGAAAACGCACCTCCTCCAATTTAGCGTGCGGCCGCCGTGGTGGTGGACCTGGTGGGCGATCGCGCTGTGGACGGTGCTGTTGGTGCTGGGCGCATGGTGGTTCGTCCGCAGCCTGCAGCAGCGGCTCAAACGCAAGCATGCCTGGCAATTGAGCAGGCAGAAGCAGGAGCTGGCCGAACAAGCCTCGCTGGCAAAGACCCGCTTCCTGGCCACGCTGGGCCACGAAGTGCGCACGCCGATGACCGGCGTGCTGGGCATGAGCGAACTGCTGCTGGGAACAAAGCTGGATAAGAAGCAGCGCGGCTACACCCACGCCATCCAGAACGCCGGCACGCACCTGCTGCGCCTGGTCAACGACGCGCTGGACATCGCCCGCATCGAAGCCGGCAAGCTGGAGCTGCAGCAGCAGGATTTCGACCTGCGCGCGTTGGTCGGCGAAGTGGTGGCGCTGATGGCGCCGCTGGCCATGCAGCGCGGGCTGGCTTTTTCCGACGACATCGCCGCGGGCACACCGGCGGTGCTGCTGGGCGATCCGCTGCGCGTGCGCCAGATCCTGCTGAACCTGCTGGGCAACGCGATCAAATTCACCGAGCGAGGTGGCGTCACCTTGCGCGTGTCGCCGCTGGCGCCCAAGGGCGTGCGCTTCAGCATCGGCGACACCGGCCCGGGCATCAGCGAAGAACAGCAGAGCCGGCTGTTCCAGCGTTTCGAGCAGGCCGAAGGCGCGCGCACCGCCGCGCGTTACGGCGGCAGCGGCCTGGGCCTTTCCATCAGCCAGGAGCTGGCGGTGGCCATGGGCGGGCGCATCGAGGTGGACAGCACGCCGGGGCTGGGCACGCGCTTCAGCGTGGATCTGCCGCTGGCCACCGCCACCGGCACGCCGCCCGCGCCGCCGAAAGCCATCGGCGATGCCACGCCTACGCCGCCGCTGCAGATTCTGCTGGTGGAAGACGACGCAACCGTGGCCGAAGTCATCGTCGGTCTGCTCAGCGCGCGCGGCCACCACGTCACTCATGTGGCGCACGGCCTGGCCGCGTTGACGCAAACCGCGGCAGCCGCGTTCGACATCGCGCTGCTGGACCTGGATCTGCCCGGACTGGACGGCCTGGCGCTGGCCCGGCAGCTGCGCGCGCAGGCCTTCGCCGCGCCGCTGCTGGCGGTGACCGCGCGCGCCGATGCGGACGCCGAACCGCTGGCGCGCGCGGCCGGTTTCGATGCGTTCCTGCGCAAGCCGGTGACCGGCGATCTGCTGGCCGACGCCATCGCCAGGGCGATGGCGCAGCCCCGCGCGCATCCGTCCGACGTTTGACCGCAGCGATGGCCGGTGAGGGCAAACCGATGACACTGCCGAAGGTGTTGGCAGTCGCGCTGTCCGTACTCCTGGCTCCGGCCGCGTACGCCGCCGACAACACCATGCCGCTGGAAGTGGAAGCGCCGCGGACGCCGCTGCTCGGCGGCTACATCCGCGAAACCCGGGTGATCTATCCGCTGCGGGTCGGCGACTGGCAGGCGCAGGGCGAGCATCTGTTCGATCAGCAGGAGTTCGGCGTGTCGGCACGCTACCAGCACGTGCGCGAAAAAGAGCGCCGGCTGGATCTGTTCTTCTATGCGGCCGGGGTGGTGTCCGAATCGCAGCTCGACGCCACTGCTGCTGAAACCAGAGAAGGCATCCGCGCCTCGGCCGGCGACGCCCTCAGCGCGGAGCTCACGCCGCTGCTTGCGGTGTCGCTGCCGCTGGCCTCCGCGCCGGGCCAGCGAACAAGCGCGCTTTCCGCACGTTCGGCGTCGCTGCGCGTGCTGCGCGAAGGCAAAACCTACAGCTCGGCGATGCTGCTGCTGGTCAAGGACCTGTACTACGTCAAAGGCCGCTACAGCGCGCCGGCGGCGGTGCTGGCGCCGCGGGAAGCCCAGCGTCAGTTGCAGGATTTCATCGCCGAAGTCATGCGCCGCTCGCGCCTGCTCAGCACCGGCGACTGCTGGACCTCGGCAACGGCGATGGAAGCCAGGGCGCCGCCGGGCTGTTGTCCCGCCGAAGACATGAATCCCGCCGTGCCTGAGGAGATGCGTGAAATCCGTCTGGAATACGGGGTGCCGCCCGGCGACGGCGACCAGCGCACGGTTCCGCTGACGACCCGCACGCGCGAATTGTCCTGATCAGTCCGCCCAGGTCTCGGCGTAGATGGTCCTGCCCGGATTTTCCGCCTCGGCGTGCATCCACGCGCCGCCTGCCTCGCTGGTGGCCAGGTACAGGCTCTGTTCGATAGCGCTGGCCTTGCAGTCGCGATTGACCAGAAAACTGGGGTTGTCCTGCTGCGCGCGGCAGCGCGCTTCGACGTGCTGCTTCAGCGCCTCGCGGATCTCGGCGTAGGGCCGGTCCAGCACGTACTGATGGTCGCTCCACAGGTCCGAATCCATCAACCTCACTTCGGCCACCGGTACGCCGGCGAAGCGCGCCGCGCCAGGTTTCAGAAACGCGGTGATGACTGTGGCGACCATGTCGAAGCCGGCGTCTTCCTTGCTCAGCGTTTCGCAATCCAGGTGAATGCGCTCCACCGCGCGCTTCCATAGCGGGTCCAGTTCGTCGATGCGCTTGGCGCGGATCTGGTCGCAGGCTAGCGACTGCTGATTGCCGGCCGCGTCGAACACCGGCGTGTGCACGATCAGATCCGGGAAATCGTCCCCGTTCACCTGCAGCGCCGGCGGCGCTAGCGGCGTCAGCGCCAGGCACGGCGCTGCGCCGGCCAGCGACAGGCAGGCGATGAAAATCGTGCGGAACAAATGACGCTCCATGCGTGGCTCCGGATGCGCTAACGAAAGTCAGGCCGCGCCGCGCGTGGTCAACGCGTGCACCGCGTCCACCAGCACGCCCACGTGTTCGGGATTCATGTCCGGCGACATGCCGTGGCCCAGGTTGAATACATGCCCCGAGCCCTGGCCGTAGCTGGCCAATACGTTGCGCACCTGCTCCCGGATCGCCTCCGGCGAGCCGTACAGCACCGCCGGGTCCAGGTTCCCCTGCAGCGCGACCTTGCCGCCGGTGCGGCGGCGCGCTTCGGACAGCTCCACCAGCCAGTCCACGCCGATCGCCTCGGCGCCGCTGTCGGCCAGCGCCTCCAGATGCGCGGCGTTGCCCTTGCCGAACAGGATCAGCGGCGTGCGCTCCTCGTTTTCGCCGCGCGGCAGCTCGCGCGCGATGCGGGTCAGGTACGGCAGCGAAAATTCGCGGTACATCGCCGGGCTGAGCACGCCGCCCCAGGTGTCGAACACCTGCAAAGCCTGCGCGCCGGCCGCGCGCTGCGCCGACAGATACGCGATCACCGCCTCGGTGTTGACCGACAGCAGCCTGTGCAGCGTGGCCGGGTCGTTCAGCGCCATCGCCTTGATCCGCGCGAAATCCTTGCTGCCGCCGCCTTCGACCATGTAGCAGGCCAGGGTCCACGGACTGCCGGAGAACCCGATCAGCGGCACCTTGCCGTCGAGCTCGCGGCGCACGTTGCGCACCGCGTCCATCACGTAGCGCAGGTCGGTTTCCATGTCCGGCACGCCGAGTTTTTCCAGATCGGCCGCACTGCGCACGGTGTTGCGGAATTTCGGGCCTTCGCCGTCGACGAAGTACAGCTCCAGGCCCATCGCATCGGGAATGGTGAGGATGTCGGAGAACAGGATCGCCGCGTCCAGGTCGAAGCGCGCCAGCGGCTGCAGGGTGATTTCGCAGGCGATTTCGGGATTCTTGGCCATGGCCAGGAAGCTGCCGGCCTTGGCCCGGGTAGCGCGGTATTCGGGCAGATAGCGCCCGGCCTGGCGCATCAGCCACACCGGCGTGCAGTCCACGGGTTGGCGCTTGAGCGCGCGCAGCAGGCGGTCGTTCTTGGGGGCGGTCATGGGGATCCGGTAAAGAAAAAAGGGGTTCGGTTCACTTGGGCGCTTCGGCGCCGCGCACGAACGTCACCTGGAAGCCGCGCTTGACGTGGCCGTCGCGCGCTTTTTCGAATGCGGCGGTGGCCTCGTCCTGCAGCAGGTATTGCTCGCGCTTGAGCTGGGCGCGGCCGCCGAGCTGGCCGGTTTCGCGCAGCAGCTCCCAGCCGCCGAACAGATCCGGCTGCAGGGTCAGCTGCACGTAGCGGGGCGATTCGCCCGCGGCGGGGCGTTGCTGTAGAAAGACGCGCATGCCGGCATTTTAGCCGGACAGCACCCGCAGCACCGCGTCCTCGTCGACATCGGGCACCACTTCGGCCGACCCCAGGCCGCGCCACAGCACCAGGCGCAGGCGCCCGGCCTGGGTTTTCTTGTCCAGGCGCATGCGCGCCAGCAGCGCCTGCGGCGCCAGTCCGTGCGGGAGGCGGGTGGGCAAATCGCAGGCCTGCAGCAGCGCGTCCAGGCGCTGCGCATCGGCCTCGTCGGCCAGGCCCAGCTGCGCCGACAGGCGCGCGGCCAGGCCCATGCCCACGGCGACCGCTTCGCCGTGGTTGAGGTTGTCGCTGCCGGGGCCGGCGTAGCCCTGTTCGGTTTCGATGGCGTGGCCGAAAGTGTGGCCGAAATTGAGCAGCGCGCGCTCGCCGTGCTCCAGCGGGTCGCGTTCCACGATCTCGGCCTTGTGCTCGCAGCTGGCGGCGATGGCCAGGCCCAGCGTGTCCGCGTCGCCGGCCAGCAGCGCGGCGCGCTCGGTTTCCAGCCATCGGAAGAAACGCGGGTCGCGGATCGCGCCGTACTTGATCACTTCCGCCAGGCCCGCGCGCAGTTCGCGCGACGGCAGGCTGCGCAGGGTGGCGGTGTCGGCGAACACCGCGCGCGGCGCATGGAACGCGCCGACCAGGTTCTTGCCCTGTTCGATATCCACCGCGGTCTTGCCGCCGACCGAGGAGTCCACCATCGACAGCAACGTGGTCGGCAGCTGCACGCAGTCCACGCCGCGCATCCAGCAGGCCGCGGCGAAACCGGCCAGATCGCCGACCACGCCGCCGCCGAGCGCGAACACGCAGCCGTCGCGGCTGGCGCCGAGCGTGGCCAGCGCCTCGATGGCCGCGCCGAAATGGGCCAGGGTCTTGGACGCTTCGCCGGCCGGCAGCACGAAGGTGCCCACGCGCAGCTCCGCGCGCGCCGCGTGCAGGGCTTCGCGCACCTGCGCCGCGTACAGCGGCGCGACGTTGGAATCGCTGACCAGCAGCACATGGCGGCCGCGCACGTGCTGCGCCAGGGCCGCGCCGTCGCCCAGCAGATCGGCGCCGATCGCGATCCGGTAAGGCTGCGCGCCGCCGACCTCGACGATGCGCATGCCGCGGTCCGTCTGCGCGCTCATGCGGCCCGCTCGCTGCGCTGCCACTGCGCGGCCAGCAGCTGGGCCAGGGTGGAAGTGGCCGAACCGGGCGAAAGCGAATCGGTATCCAGCATCAGGTCGGCGACTTCGGTGTAGAACGGTTCGCGCGCGGCCGCTAGATCGTGCAGCACCTGTTCGCGGTCCACGCGCTGCAGCAGCGGGCGGCTGCGGTCGCGGCCCAGGCGCTTGAGCTGCGCGTCCACCCCGACCCGCAGATAGACCACGAATCCGCGCTGCGCCATCAGCCTGCGGTTGTCGCTGTCCAGCACCGCGCCGCCGCCGGTGGACACCAGCCTGCCTTCGCCGGCCAGCAGGTGGGCCAGCGCGGCCTTCTCGCGTTCGCGGAAGCCGGCTTCGCCCACGTGCTCGAAAATGGCGGTGATGGCGGCGCCGGTGCGCTCGACGATGGCCTGGTCGGCATCGGCGAAATCCAGCTCGAACCGGTCGGCCAGGCGCCTGCCGATGGAGGTCTTGCCTGCGCCCATCGGGCCGACCAGGATCAGATTGGGGGCGGGATTCATGATGCGCCGATGCTATCACCGGCGCCGTAGCCGAGCCGACGCTGGCGGGGTGTTAACAGCCACGGGGCTACGGTGGGCGCCCGGCGGAATTCCGCCAACACCCAGGAGCGCGCCATGTCCGTCGTCAAGGTCATCGAAGTCAACGCCTCGTCCACCACCAGCATGGAAGATGCGGTCAAGGCGGGCCTGAAGAAAACCGCCGAAACGGTAAAAGGCATCAAGGGCGCCTGGGTAAACGAAATCAAAGTGGTCACCGACGACGCCGGCAACGTGTCCGAATGGCGCGTCAACTTGCGCATCTCGTTCCTGGTGCATTGATTAAGCTACAAGGAGCGAGCCTGGCTTGGGATGCTCTGTCTTGTGCCCTCGTAGGTCCGCTCCTCGTATCTCGACGGCGCCCGATTGGGGCACGCCCCCGAATTCCCGCTGCGGGGCATCGCAAGCGTGCGTAGCGGCGGCCATGCGGCGACAATAGCGCAACGTCGCAACGCGTGATTCCCATGACCGATCTTTATGCCGAGGCCTTGTCCACTTTCGCCCGCCTGTTCGATGAGGCCAAGGCCAGCCGCGAATTCGAAGCCAACGCGATGACCGTCGCCACCGCGACCGCGGACGCCCGCCCTTCGGCGCGCACGGTATTGCTGAAATCGTTCGACGCGCGCGGCTTCGTGTTCTATACGCATCTGCACAGCCACAAGGGCCGCGAACTGGCGGCCAATCCGCGCGCGGCGCTGCTGTTCCTGTGGCGCAGCCTGCGCGCGGCGGGTATCCAGGTGCGCATCGAGGGCGTGGTGGAAATGGTCGCCGATGAAGAAGCCGACGCCTACTTCGCCTCGCGTCCGCGTCCCAGCCAGATCGGCGCGTGGGCTTCGGCGCAGTCGGAAACCCTGGGCGCGCGCGAGGATTTCGACGACCGCATCGCCCAGGTCGAAGCCGAATTCGAAGGCGTCGCAGTGCCGCGCCCCGACGGCTGGAGCGGCTTCCGCGTCGTGCCCGACGCCATGGAGTTCTGGTACGGCGCCGAATTCCGCCTGCACGAGCGCTGGCGCTACGAGCGCGACGCGGCCGGGCAGTGGAGCAAGCGGATGCTCTATCCGTGATCGATGCAGGCAGCGCATGTGGGAGCGACGCAAGTCGCGACGCCCTGTTCGCGATAAGCGTCGCGACTTGCGTCGCTCCCACAAGGGATGCGATTTCGTGAGCGGCCCGCAACGCATCGTCTGCCTGACCGAAGAACCCACCGAAATCCTGTACGCGCTCGGCGAGCAGCACCGCATCGTCGGCATCAGCGGCTTCACCGTGCGTCCGGCCGTCGCGCGCAAGGAAAAGCCGAAGGTCAGCGCGTTCACCAGCGCGAAGATCGGAGAAATCCTCAAGCTGCGCCCGGATTTCGTGGTCGGCTTCTCCGACATCCAGTCGGAAATCGCCGCCGAATTGATCAAGCAAGGCGTGGAAGTGTGGATTTCCAATCATCGCAGCGTGGACGGCATCCTCGATTACATCCGCCGTCTCGGCGCGCTGGTCGGCGCAGCCGAAAAAGCCCATGCCTACGCGAACGAGCTGCGGCGCGGGCTCGATGAAATCGAGACCGCTTCGGCCAAGCTGCCGCGCCGGCCCAAGGTGTATTTCGAGGAGTGGGACGAACCGCCGATCACCGGCATCCGCTGGGTCGCCGAGCTGATTCGCATCGCCGGCGGCGACGACGTATTTCCGGAACTGTCTGTCGAATCGCTGGCCAAGCACCGGATCCTGGCCGACGCCGGCGAAGTGGTGCGGCGTGCGCCGGACGTGATTCTGGGCTCATGGTGCGGCAAGAAATTCCGCCCCGACAAAGTCGCCGCCCGCCCCGGCTGGGACGCGATCCCCGCCGTTCGCGACGGCGAACTGCACGAAATAAAATCGCCGCTGATCCTGCAGCCCGGCCCCGCCGCGCTGACCGACGGCGTGCGCGCAATCGCGCGCATCGTGCAGGCCTGGTCGCTGCGGCACGCTTGACTTACGCCCCTGCGGATTCCCGGTCAGAAATTCCGCTGGAAACTGACCATTTCGGTGCGCCCTTCCGATTCGACCGTCACTTCGAAACGGTACGTGTCGCGTTCGACGATACGCAAGGTGCCGATGTGGTCGCTGTAATCGCCGGTCTGGGCCCTGCGGAACACGATGTCCTGACGCGCGCCCTGCAGGTCCACCGCCACCGCGCGCACTTCGCCCTCGGCCGCGCGTTCTTCGCCGCCCACCAGACGCCGCAACGCGATTACCACCAGCGCCGTGCCGGCATCGCGCGTGACCTGGTATTGCTGGGCCACCGGCGCGTTCAAGGACAGCGTGGGCAGCGCATTGTGATGCACGCGCAGGTCGCCTAGATCGGTGTGCGCCGGCGCGGCCGCGACGAAGTCCGCCGCGCGCGGTTGCTCGCCGCCGGAGCAGGCGGAAAGCAGCATTGCGGAGATCAGGCATGCGGCGCCGCCGATGTTCTTCATGATTGAGCTTTCCAAGTTAGGTTAACCGCATAAACCAAATAAGCCAGCCGTCATCCCGGCGAACGCCGGGACCGAGCGCTTTCAAACTATCAAAAAGTGGGAGCACCGGATCCCGCTTTTCTACTGGGATGAGAATGACAATGAGGCTTTCATGTTCACGCAAAAGCGCTGGGTCCCGGCGTTCGCCGGGATGACGGCGGTGGAGCGATTCAATCGTTCGCCGCCGAAAGCTGGCGCCCGCGTTCCGTCGCGGCATGGATCGCCCGGCCCACCAACGCCTCGAAGCCGCCCGCCTGGAAAGTCTCGATGGCCGCCTGGGTCGTGCCGTTGGGCGAAGTCACTTGCCGGCGCAGTGCCTCCGGTGGTTCCGCAGACTCGGTCAGCATGCGCGCCGCGCCCAGGATGGTCTGCAGCACCAGCGTGCGCGCTGCGTCCTCATGCAGGCCTTCGGCCTTCGCCGCGGCTTCCATGGCCTCGGCGAGCAGGAACACATACGCAGGCCCGCTGCCGGACACCGCCGTCACCGCATCCATCAGCGCTTCCTCTTCGATCCACACGGTCTTGCCCGCACTCGCCAGCAGGCGCTCGGCGCGTTCGCGTCCGCTGGCGTCCACCCGCGCGCTGGCGAACAGGCCGGTCACGCCCGCGCCCAGCAGCGCCGGCGTGTTGGGCATGGCGCGCACCACCGCCGCCTCGCCGCCCAGCCAGCGCTGCAGCTGCGCCGCGCCGATGCCGGCCGCGATCGACACCACCAGCGGGCGCTGCGAACCCGCCTGCGCCTGCAGGTTTTCGCACACGCCGCGCATCACCTGCGGCTTCACCGCCAGCAGCCATACGCCCGTGTCGGTCACGGCGTCTTTCGCCTGGTCGAACACGGCCACGCCGAAATCCCGCGCCAGCGCCTCGCGCAGCGCCTGCACCGGCTCGGCCACGCGCAGGGTCGAAGCCGCCACCCCTTGCGCGATCAAGCCGCCGATCAGGCTGCGCGCCATGTTGCCGCCGCCGATGAAAGCGATGGAGGCGGGAGACGGGAGACGGGAGGCGGGAGGCGGGAGCATAACGGTGCGTAGCCGGATGGAATGGAGGGCAGGGCAGGGTAGTGGAACGAGAAGAAGAAAACAGTCGTTGTTATGCTTCCCGCCTCCCGCCTCCCGTCTCCCGCTTCCCGAACAACGCCGTCCCTATCCGCACCATCGTCGCGCCTTCGGCGATCGCCAGCGCGTAGTCGTCGCTCATGCCCATCGACAGCGTATCGGCCTGCGGATGGCGCGCGGCCACGTCGCGCAACAGCGCGGCCATGCGCTGGTATGCGTCGCGGCGGCGTTCGCTTTCGGGATGCGGCGCGGGAATCGCCATCAGCCCGCGCAACACCAGGCGCGGCTGTTCGGCGACCGCCGCGGCCAGCGCCGGCACCTCATCCGGGGAGCAGCCGTGTTTGCTGGCTTCGTCGTCTATGTTGACCTGGATCAGCACGTTCAGCGGCGCGCGCTCGGCCGGACGGTGGCGGGCCAAGGCGGGGATCAGCTTGGGCCGGTCGACGGTCTGCACCCAGTCGAACACCGCCGCCGCCACCTCGGCCTTGTTCGACTGCAGGTGGCCAATCAAGTGCCACTCCAGCCCCAGCCCCGCCAGCTCGCGGATCTTGGTCTGCGCCTCCTGCACATAGTTCTCGCCGAAGGCGCGCTGCCCGGCCGCGGCCAGCGCCGCGACGGCCGTCGCAGTTTGCAGTTTGGACACCGCCAGCAGCGTGGGCACCGGTTTTTGTGCGGCCTGTGCCGCGTTTTCAAGGCTTTGCCGCATTGCGTTCAGACGCTGAGCGAGCATACTTCTCCAACCGTTGGATAACGTGGCAAGGTCGCTATACTGCCCCCTGGGGATGTATCGTTCCAGAGCCGCAGCAACTTTGGGGAAAGTAGCGTATGGATATCGCCGAACTACTGGCGTTTTCGGTCAAGAACAAAGCGTCCGACCTGCATCTGTCGGCCGGCCTGCCGCCGATGATCCGGGTGGACGGCGACGTGCGCCGCATCAACATCCCGGCGCTGGACCACAAGCAGGTGCATGCGCTGGTGTACGACATCATGTCGGACAAGCAGCGGCGCGACTACGAGGAATTCCTGGAGGTCGATTTCTCCTTCGAGATTCCCAGCCTGGCGCGCTTCCGCGTCAACGCCTTCAACCAGAACCGCGGCGCCGGCGCGGTGTTCCGCACCATCCCGTCCGAAGTGCTGACCCTGGAAGATCTCAACTGCCCGCCGCTGTTCCGGCAGCTGATCGAGCAGCCGCAGGGCCTGGTGCTGGTCACCGGCCCCACCGGCTCGGGCAAGTCGACCACGCTGGCGGCCATGGTCGACCACATCAACAAGAACGAATACGGGCACATCCTCAGCGTCGAGGACCCGATCGAATTCGTGCACACCTCGCAGAAGTGCCTGATCAACCAGCGCGAAGTGCACCGCGACACGCACGGCTTCAACGAAGCGCTGCGCTCGGCACTGCGCGAAGACCCCGACTACATCCTGGTCGGCGAGTTGCGCGATCTGGAAACCATCCGCCTGGCCCTGACCGCCGCGGAAACCGGCCACCTGGTCTTCGCCACGCTGCACACCAGCTCGGCGGCCAAGACCATCGACCGCATCATCGACGTGTTCCCCGCC
>JAESGX010000154.1_pt1 | contig 54292 bp, 43 predicted proteins | sample 9269801 | NCBI WGS metagenome assembly JAESGX01 (sample SAMN16773122, study PRJNA677054) | algae metagenome | isolation source: Pleurocapsa minor GSE-CHR-MK-17-07R and co-occurring heterotrophs from wet... | place: USA: Lower Calf Creek Falls, Grand Staircase Escalante National Monument, UT ... | reverse complement strand
GGACGACAACTGCATCATCATCTGCTCGATCGAGAACATCGACCCGATGGGCGTGCACACCGGCGATTCGATCACCGTCGCGCCGGCGCTGACGCTCACCGACAAGGAATACCAGATCATGCGCGACGCCTCGCTGGCGGTGCTGCGCGAGATCGGGGTGGAGACCGGCGGCTCGAACGTGCAGTTCGCCGTCAACCCGGCCGACGGCCGGCTCATCGTCATCGAGATGAACCCGCGCGTCTCGCGCTCCTCCGCCTTGGCCTCCAAGGCGACCGGCTTCCCGATCGCCAAGGTCGCCGCCAAGCTCGCCGTCGGCTACACGCTGGACGAGCTCGAGAACGACATCACGGGCGGCGCCACGCCCGCCTCCTTCGAGCCGACGATCGACTATGTCGTCACCAAGATCCCGCGCTTCGCCTTCGAGAAGTTCCCCGGCGCCGACCCGGTGCTGACCACCTCGATGAAGTCGGTCGGCGAGGTCATGGCGATCGGCCGCACCTTCGCCGAATCCTTTCAGAAGGCGCTACGCGGCCTCGAGACCGGCCTCACCGGCCTCGACGAGATCGAGATCCCCGGCCTCGGCCTCGGCGACGACAAGAACGCCATCCGCGCGGCGCTGGCCGTCCCCACCCAGGACCGCATCCTGAAGGTCGCCCAGGCGCTGCGGCTCGGCGTCGACCACGCCCAGATCATCGAATCCTGCCGCATCGACCCGTGGTTCATCGAGCAGATCCAGGCGATCGTCGACACCGAGGCGAAGGTGCGCGCCCACGGCCTGCCGCCGACCGCCACGGGCCTGCGCGGGCTCAAGGCGATGGGCTTCTCCGACGCCCGCCTCGCCCGCCTCGCCAATCTCACCGAGGCTGACGTGGCGGCGCTGCGCGCCAAGCTCGACGTGCGGCCAGCCTTCAAGCGCATCGACACCTGCGCGGCCGAGTTCGCCGCCCCCACCGCCTACATGTACTCGACCTACGAGACACCGTTCGCCGGCGCGCTCGCCGACGAGGCGCGGCCGACCGACCGGCGCAAGGTGGTCATCCTCGGCGGCGGCCCGAACCGTATCGGCCAGGGCATCGAGTTCGACTATTGCTGCTGCCACGCCGCCTTCGCGCTCCGCGAGCAGGGCTTCGAGGCGATCATGATCAACTGCAACCCGGAGACGGTGTCGACCGACTACGACACCTCCGACCGGCTCTATTTCGAGCCGCTGACGGTCGAGGACGTGCTGGAGATCCTGCGGGTGGAGCAGGCGGCGGGCGAGCTCGTCGGCGTCATCGTGCAGTTCGGCGGCCAGACGCCGTTGAAGCTCGCCGAGGGCCTGCAGGCGGCCGGCATCCCGATCCTCGGCACCTCGCCCGACGCGATCGACCTCGCCGAGGACCGCGACCGCTTCAAGCGCCTGCTCGACAAGCTGCATTTGAAGCAGCCGATGAACGGCATCGCCTATTCGGTCGAGCAGAGCCGGCTCGTCGCCGCCGAGCTCGGCTTCCCGCTCGTGGTCCGGCCGTCCTACGTTCTCGGCGGCCGGGCGATGGAGATCATCCGCGACGACGCGACGTTCTCCGACTACCTGCTCGGCACCCTGCCGGCGCTGGTGCCGCCCGACGTCAAGGCGCGCTATCCGAACGACAAGACCGGCCAGATCAACACCGTCCTCGGCAAGACGCCGCTGCTGTTCGACCGCTACCTGTCGGACGCCATCGAGGTCGACGTCGACGCGCTCTGCGACGGCAAGGACGTCTTCGTCTGCGGGATCATGGAGCACATCGAGGAAGCCGGCATCCATTCCGGCGACAGCGCCTGCTCGCTGCCGCCGCGCTCGCTCTCGCCCGAGACGATCGCCGAGCTCGAGCGGCAGACGCGGGCGATGGCGCTGGCGCTGGACGTCGGCGGCCTGATGAACGTTCAGTTCGCGATCAAGGACGGCATCATCTACGTCCTCGAGGTCAATCCGCGCGCTTCGCGCACGGTGCCCTTCGTCGCCAAGACCGTCGGCGTGCCGTTCGCCAAGATCGCTGCCCGCATCATGGCCGGCGAGAGCCTGGCGAGCTTCGGCCTAACGAAGAAGACGCTCGACCACGTCGCGGTGAAGGAAGCCGTGTTCCCGTTCGCCCGCTTCCCCGGCGTCGACACCATCCTCGGCCCGGAGATGCGTTCGACCGGCGAGGTGATGGGGCTCGCGCGCGATTTCCCGATGGCGTTTGCGAAGTCGCAGATCGGCTCGAGCACGCCGGTGCCGACCGAGGGCACCGTGTTCATCTCGGTGCGCGACGGCGACAAGGCGCGCATCCTGCCGGCGGCCGAGCTGCTGGCGAAGCTCGGCTTCCGCATCATCGCCACCAGCGGCACCCAGCGCTTTCTGGCCGACCATGGCGTGCCCTGCGCCAAGATCAACAAGGTGCTTGAAGGCCGGCCGCACATCGTCGATGCTATCACCAACGGCGGCGTGCAACTCGTCATCAACACGACGGAAGGCGCCCAGGCGTTGGCGGACAGCCGGTCTCTCCGGCGGGCGGCCCTCCAGCACCGCGTGCCCTACTACACGACCGTCGCCGGTGCGGTCGCCGCGGCTTGGGGGATCGAGGCCTGGAGCAGCGGCGAACTTGAAGTCCGTCCGCTGCAATCCTACTTCATCGCAGCCGTGTGAGACTTTGGCGGTGGCCTGCCTCGAAGAGGTGGGCCGCCTATGATGGCTGTTGCCGCGGGCCTTTGGTCCGCGGCGGACGTGAGGGTGTGAAGGTCGATGGAAAAGGTCCCGATGACCGCCGCCGGATATGCCTCTCTCGAGGTGGAGTTCAAGCATCGGACGTCTGTCGAGCGCCCGCGCATCATCGCCGCCATCTCCGAGGCGCGCTCGCACGGCGACCTGTCGGAGAACGCCGAATACCACGCCGCCAAGGAGGCGCAGAGCCACAACGAGGGCCGCATCGCCGAGCTCGAGGACAAGATTTCCCGGGCCGAGGTGATCGACGTCTCGAAGCTGTCCGGCGATACCATCAAGTTCGGTGCCACCGTCAGCCTGGTCGACGAAGACACCGAGGAGGCGAAGGTCTACCAGATAGTCGGCGACGTTGAGGCCGATGTGAAGCAGGGCCGCGTCTCGATCTCCTCGCCGATCGCCCGCGCCCTGATCGGCAAGCGGGTCGGCGACCAGGTGGAAGTCGCAGCGCCGGGCGGCGCGCGCTCCTTCGAGATCGTCGCGGTGAAGTTCATCGCCGCGAGCGCCTGATCACGCCCCAAGCCTGATCACGCCCCAAGCCTGATGACATCCGGCGCCTGATCGCCGTTGGCGCTGGCGAAACACTCGGCGCTTCGACGTGCGCCGGCTTGCGGTCTCTGCCCTATTCGAACCAGGACGGCCGGCGGATCGCCCGCAGGAACTCCTCCGGCGGCATCGGGCGGGCGAACAGGAAGCCCTGCGCCTCGTCGATGCCGAGATCGGCGACGACGCGGAACTCCCCTGTCGTCTCGACCCCCTCGGCCACCACGCGCGCCCCGTGATAGTGGGCGAAGTCACGGATCGCCTTCAGGAAATAGCGCATGCTCGGATCGCGGTCGCAATCGCGGATGAGGCCGCGGTCGATCTTGATCTCCGAGAACGGCACTTCCTTCAGCCGGGCGAGCGACGAGTAGCCGGCGCCGAAGTCATCGATCGAAATCGAGATCGCCTGCTGCGTCATGCGGTGGATGGCGTCGTTCACCGCCTCCAGGCTGCCGATGATCTCGGCCTCGGTCATCTCGACCGTCAGCCCCGGCCAGTCGCGGTGACGCGGCCGGATGACGCTGAACAGCTCCGGCAGGTCTGCCGTCTCCAGCGTCGAGGGCGGCGCGTTGATCGACAGACGGACGATCTCGCCGGCATCGGCGAATCGCAGCCAGTCGGCGATCGCCCGCTCCGCCACGAACGCCGTGATCACCGCCATGTCGATGCCGGTCATGTTCGGCAGGAAGGCCGCGGGGCTGAGCACGCCGCGTTCGGGATCGACCAGCCTGAGCAGCCCCTCGGCGCCCGCCAGCTTGCGCGTCGCGACGTCGATCTTCGGCTGGTACCAGAGGATCAGGCGATCCTCGGCGCGCGCCGTCATCACATCGGCTGGCGGCACGAGCGGCGCCGCGGCGATCGGCCGGCCGGCGAGCCGGTAACCCTCGCGGCGCGACTGACGGCTGGGCAGTTCCGCAACCTGCCCGGGGCTATTGGTTTCGCCGCTCATCGCCTCGACCGTTCCGATCGCTCGACACGGGTGATCAAGGGCGCGATCACCACGCGCTCCTGCCGAGAAGTCCGCGAGTTGTTCAAGGATCCATCTCCGCGGGCGAACCACCTCCCCAAGCGGTTCGCTCATGCGTGGCAGCCGCGTCACTTTGCGACGAGCCGACCGCAACCATCGATGTAAGCGGGGGCGGCAGACCCTTAACGATTGAACCAGCGGTGTCAATGCGATGACGGAAGCCGAGGGGCGAGTTTCATCGCCTATCGCCGGCAAAGGGAATTGGAGCCAATGGTTGAGGAATTTCGGCCACATCCGGCCACGCGGCCAATGCGCCACACGCGGCTCAGACGTCCTCGGCGATCGGCACCACGGGAGCATTCTTCGACTGGCGGATCGTCAGGGCGGTGCGGACGCTCGCGACGTTCGGCGCCGAGGTCAGCTCGCCGATGACGAAGTCCTGGAAGGCACGCAGGTTCGGCGCCACGCATTGCAGCACGAAATCGATCTCGCCCGACAGCATCCACGCCTCGCGCACCACCGGCCAGCCACGCACGCGCGCCTCGAAGGCGGTGAGGTCCGGCTCCGCCTGGGAGTGCAGGCCGACGAAGGCGAACGCCGCGACGTCGAAGCCGACCTGCTTCTCGTCGAGCAGCGCCCGGTAGGCGAGGATGATGCCGGCTTCCTCGAGCGCCCGCACGCGCCTCAGGCACGGCGGCGCCGACACGCCGACGCGCTTCGACAGCTCGACATTGGTGATGCGGCCGTCGTTCTGCAGCTCGCGGAGAATGCGCCAGTCGATCGCGTCGAGACGAACCTTCACGGCATCCTCGTCGCAGCGTGCGCAGGGGGCGGGATGCCCGGCGGCCAGGATGCCCGGCGGCCAAGCGATCGGAAACGGACCCGCTGATAGCACGCAGGGGCTGGATTCGGAACGTGACGCGACAGATTCTTTCGTCGCGCCGGCAATGGGCCGGGCGTGCCTTGACCCCCGCCGCCGGCGGGCCTAAGCGGCGTTGCGAACCCCTCGCACCAGCGGCGTCACCCGATCTCCGTGTCCTCCCCCTCCCCGTCCGCACCGAGCCCCGCGCCGCCGACCGCGCTAGCGACCGCTTGGGCGCTGACCCCCGGCAGCATCGGCCACGAGGTGCAATGCATCGGCGTCGTCGAGGCCCTCGGGCTCGCCCCGGTGGTGAAGCGCGTCGACCCTTCGCCGCCCTTCCGCTGGCTGGCGCCGTGGGGGCCGGCAGCTGTCGACCGCGCCATCGCGCCGCCGTGGCCGGACCTGCTGGTCGTTTCCGGCCGACAGGCGGTGCCCTATGCGCGGATGATCCGCCGCCGCTCGGCCGGGCGCACCCTCACCGTCTGCCTGCAGAACCCGGTGGCGCCGCTCTCCTGGTTCGACCTCGTCTGGACGAACGAGCACGACGGCATTGCCGGGCCGAACGTGCTCACCACGCTGACCTCGCCGAACACCCTCACCCGTGCCCGTCTCGACCAGGGTGCCGCCGCGCTCGCCGCCCGCCTCGGGCCGATGCCGCGGCCGTGGATCGGCGGCATCGTCGGCGGCACCAGCGGCGCCTATGCGTTCTCGCCGGAGGAGGCGACCCGGCTCGGCGCGGCGCTGGCCGAGCTCGCCGGGCGTACCGGTGGCAGCGTCGTCGTCACGCCGTCGCGGCGCACGCCGGCCGCCAGCCTCGCCGCCCTCGGCGCGGCGCTTTCCGCCGCCCTGCCGGCGGAGCGCCGCTGGCTGTGGAACGGCCGCGACGGCGACAACCCCTATTTCGGCATCCTCGGCGCCGCCGACGTCCTCATCGTCACCTGCGATTCGGTCAACATGCTCGGCGAGGCCGCCTATACCGGCACGCCCGTCTATGCCTTCCCGCTCGCCGGCGGCACGCCGAAGTTCGCCGCCTTCCACGCCGCCCTCGTTGCCACCGGGGCGATGCGCTGGCTCGACGCGGCCGCGCTTGCCGCCGCCGTCACCGACGGCTCCCTTGCCGGGTGGACCTATCCGCCCTTAAATGCCAACGCCGTGATCGCAACCCGCATCGCGGCGCTGCTGGCGGCCCGTGGTCACAGGGTTGCCGCCTTTTGAGGCGAGGGGCTGTCTGCCCACCGCTGCCGCGCGATCCGCCGGCAGAGCGATGACCGGAGGAGCGGGATCGCCCGCCACACGCCATGACCCTGTCCACTGCCCCCCGCGAAGACCGTCCGGCCGCCACCGACGCCGGCGGCTTCCTCGACATGGCAGCCCTTGCGGCGACCCCGCTCGCCACCGACCCCTACGACCACATCGTCGTCCCCACCTTCGTGCGGCCCGAGATGCTCGCCGGCGTGCTCGCGGACTATCCCGAGGTCCCCGGCGCCGGCTCGCACCCGCCCTCGGAGCTGACCATCCGCGGCCGCTTCGCCGCCCTGATGGACGAGCTCGACGGCCCCGCCTTCCGCCGGGCGATCGAGGCGAAGTTCGACCTCGACCTCACCGGCCGGCCGACGATGTACACGGTGCGCGGCTGGTGCCGGCCGACCGACGGCAAGATCCACACGGACTCGAAGACCAAGATCATCACCGTCCTCCTCTATCTGAACGAGGCCTGGGACGCCGACGGCGGGCGCCTGCGCATCCTGCGCAACGGCACCGATCTCGGTGACTACGTCGCGGAGGTGCCCCCGCACGGCGGCACGCTGCTGGTCTTCCGCCGCTCCGAGACCTCCTGGCACGGCCACGAGCCCTTCGACGGCAAGCGCCGCGCCATCCAGATGAACTGGGTGACCGATGCCGACGTCGTCGCCTACGAGCAGCGCCGCCACCGCATCTCCACCGTGGTGAAGAAGCTCAACCCCTTCCGCAAGGCAGGGTGAGGCTCGCCGCTGCGGCAACCAGCGAGGCATCGACGGCATGAGCGAGACGACGGCGCCATCACCGACAGGCGACGCACCGGCAGGCGACGCACCGCCCGCCGCCACGCCCCCCGCCGCCGCTCCCGCGCAGCGCCCCTTCGCGGTGGTCGCGCCGGGCGATCCAGCGCCGTGGTTCGACCAGCGCACGCTCACCAAGCCGACCTACGCCTTCGACACCGTCGCCGGCCGCTATGTCGTGCTGTGCTTCTTCGCCACCGCCAACGACGAGACCGGCCGCGCGGCGATCGCCGCCGCGATGGCGCGGCCGGACGTCTTCGACGATGCGCGCGCGAGCTTCTTCGGCGTCACACTCGACCCGCGCGACGAGGCGCAGGGCCGGCTGCGCGAGCATTATCCCGGCTTCCGCTTCTTCCTCGACTATGACGGTCTGGTGAGCCGCCTCTACGGCGCCATTCCGCAGGACGCCGAGCCGGCCGTCGGGAAGTTCCCGGTGCGGCGCTTCTGGCTGGTGCTCGACCCGGGCTTGCGGGTCATCCACATCGCCCCGCTCGGCGGCGACGACCGCGCCGTCATCGACCTGGTCGCCGCCCTGCCGCCGCCGGACCGCCATGCCGGCTTCGAGATCCCGGCGCCGGTGCTGGTGCTGCCGCGGGTGTTCGAGCCCGACTTCTGCCGCACGCTGATCGAGTTCTACGAGCGCGAGGGCGGCGACGAGTCCGGCTACATGGTCGAGCGCGACGGCAAGACCGTCGGCGTCGTCGACGGCAAGCACAAGCGGCGCAAGGACGTCCTCATCAAGGACCCCGGCCTCGTCGCCGCCGCCCGCGCCCGCATCCTCCGCCGCATCGTGCCGGAGATCGAGAAGGCCCACCAGTTCACCTGCACGCGGATGGAACGCTACATCGTCGCCTGCTACGCCGCCGAGGACGGCGGCCACTTCCGCGCCCATCGCGACAACACCACGCGCGGCACGGCGCACCGCCGCTTCGCCGTTTCGGTGCTGTTGTCCGACGACTACGAGGGCGGCGAGGTGCGCTTCCCGGAATACGGCCCGCGCGCCTACAAGCCGGCGGCCGGCGGCGCCGTGGTGTTCTCCTGCTCGCTGCTGCACGCCGTCTCGAAGGTGACGTCCGGTAAGCGCTACGCCTTCCTCCCCTTCCTCTACGACGAGGCCGCCGCGAAAGTGCGCGAGGAGAACGCGAAGTTCACGGAGCGGGGGGAGAGTTACCGGGCTTGAGGATGGGTCATCCTGCGGCGATGGTCGCGCGCGGATGTCGATCTTGCCGACTATTGTTGATTGGAGGAGCAGATGGCCGAGATGAAGAGCCCGATGCACCCCGGCGAGGTGGTCGGGCTCAACCTCGAGGAGCTCGGCATCAGCATCAGCGAAGCCGCGCGGGGTCTCGGCATCACGCGCCAGCAGCTTCACAAGGTGCTGGCGGGCACGAGCGCCGTCACGCCGGAGATGGCCGTGAAGCTGGAGGCCGCGCTCGGCAGCACCGCCGAGACCTGGCTCCGCATGCAGGTCAACTACGACCTGTCGCGAGTGCGCGCGAAAGACGTCGCCGCGAACGTGAAGCGATTTGAGCCGCGGGCGGCTTAAGGAAGCCCCGAACGCGCGCCGGCAGGCTCAACGTGCCGGCTTTCCTCCTGCCTCACCCCTGCCGCACGGGCTCCGTCGGGAAGCTGAGCTGTTCCCGCGCGCGCCAGTCGTTCGTCACGTAGTTCATGATCGGGCACTTGCGACAGCGCTGGCAGAGTTTGTCGAAGCCAACGGCCCACGAACAACAGGCTGGAGCGTCGCCAGAAGGCCGCGAATGTGCGGTTCGGCCAATAACTCCGGCTCAGCCTGTCGAAATCACCTTGAGGCTAAAGCGCGAAGCCTGGCGGTCGGGAGTTGGAAGACTCCTAGATCAACCATGAACAATCAGGATGAGAAAATTCTATATAGAACTCCAGCGGCGTCATTTACGTCATCAACAACGATGTCACCATCCTTGATCCCAAAGAAGCTTGAACCCTTCGGCTCCATTAGGGAAATCGAAATTCCCCCTTCCTTGGCAACTATTAATGCCATTTTTGTACCCCGCGCAAACACATACCTTGAGGATACACCGGCGGCTTTGATTAGAGGCAGATCGGCTTGAGTGACGCCTAAAGGCGGAGCGACATCATCGCGGCTACGTCCTAACGCCTCACGAACTGCCTCACTGAGCTCACTTATCTCGATCGAAGAGACGGTAACTTCGCTGTCCAGCATGTACAGGCCGCCATCAATGATGTGGTTCGCAACGGTGTAGGCGCGACCCTTGCGAAAATACACGGAGCATACTTTCCTACTTTCCATCGTCAAAAACTCGCCCCCCCTGAACCAATCTGCTTGCGCAGCAAAGATCTATTTCGACTCCTGCAAAATTAAATCCATCTCTCAGCAACTCAGGCCGGCAGCTTCAAACAGTTCCATTTGGCGATCAGCCTGAGAAAGATGAACGGGACTTCATGTCTGTCATAATCATTTCTTATATTGCGCCATGACAACAGTCAGCGACCGGCCGGGGCGGCGAAGAGCCGCTCGCCAGGACGCCGGCTCACCGCCATGGGCCGTCGCCGACTTCGCTCCTTCGGTACCAACGGCAGCGGCCGTGCGGACGCGCCCGCCGCCCCGCGGCTTCCCCCTCACCCCTGCCGCACCGGCTCCGTCGGGAAGCTCAGCTGCTCGCGCGCGCGCCAGTCTTCCGTCACGTAGTTGATGATCAGCGACTTGCGGACGCCGGTGATCGGGCGGGGCTCGAAGCCGTGCCAGCTGTGGCCGGAGGGCACGAAGGCCATCGCCTTGTTGGCGCCGAACGGCGTGCGCGCCGCCCAGGTGGCGGCGTCGGCGTAGATGTCGGTGCCGAGGCCGTCGTGGCCCGGCTCGTCCGACAGGTAGGCGAGCAGCGTGAAGCGCTTCACGCCGATGTCGGTGTGCGGCTTCAGCCAGAAGCCGTCGGTGTCCTGGGCGTACTCGATGCGGAGATACGTGCCGTCGAGGTCGGCGCCGGTCGCCTTCGCCAGCCTCCCGACGAGGGCCGCGTCCTGGAAGGCCTCCGAGACGGCGCGGCAGACGGGATAGGTGTCCTGGTTGTGCTGGTCGAAATAGACGCGCGTGCCGTTGTGCGCCTCGCGCGTGCCCGAGATGCCGCCGAGCTCCGGGGCGGGATAGGGCAGCGTCTGCAGGGCGGTGAGGTCGGGGGCCGGGAACAGCCCCTCCAGCAGCCAGTGCGGATAGGGCGTCTCGTGCGTCTCGCCGCTGCCGAGGGCATCGAAGAACGCCGCCTGGACCGAGGCGGCGGCGACGGAGGTCTCACGCGTCATGTTTGTTCTTTCTGGCCGGACGGGTCGCGGTGCGGAGCCCTGGGTGCGGGTGGTTCCGTGCGGATCGTTGCCTGCGCGTCGTTCCGGACGGGTCTTTCCCTGCGGATCATGCGGCGCGGGACCGACCGGCTGGACCGGGCAATCCCGGCGTCGCGCGGGCCAGACGAAGGGCTCGGGCCGTGCCGGCGCCCGCGGCGGCGACCCGATGTCGGTTGCGTGACCGGCTCCCACCTTGACAACGGTTCGCACGTTCCGACATAGGCGAAGTTCGTACGGCTGTCGAGCGACATCGCGACCCGGCGTGTCGCCTCGGAATCGCCCCGATGGCGTCGAATGTGTGGCCCGGGGGCGCGTGCCCGCGGCACCGCACGGATAGCACGAGGGGACTGCAAATGGCCGAGACCGTCGACGTGAAGCTTCTCATCGTCGGCTCCGGACCGGCCGGCTACACCGCCGCCGTCTATGCCGCGCGCGCCATGCTGGAGCCGGTGCTGATCGCCGGCGTGCAGCCCGGTGGCCAGCTCACCATCACCACCGACGTCGAGAATTATCCGGGCTTCGCCGACCCCATCCAGGGGCCGTGGCTGATGGAGCAGATGCAGGCCCAGGCGATCAACATGGGCACCAAGGTCGTCTACGACACCATCGTCTCGGCCGACCTCTCCCGCCGCCCCTTCGTGCTCGTCGCCGACAGCGGCACGGTCTACCGGGCCGAGACGGTGGTCGTCGCCACCGGCGCGCAGGCGCGCTGGCTCGGCCTGCCGAGCGAGGAGCGCTACAAGGGCTACGGCGTCTCGGCCTGCGCCACCTGCGACGGCTTCTTCTATCGCGGCAAGGAAGTGATCGTCGTCGGCGGCGGCAACACCGCCGTCGAGGAGGCGCTCTACCTCACCCACCACGCCGCGAAGGTGACGGTGGTGCACCGGCGCGACTCGTTCCGCGGCGAGCGCATCCTGCAGAACCGGCTGTTCGCCCATCCGAAGATCGAGGTCGTCTGGCATGCGGTGCTGGACGAGGTGCTCGGCGGCGGCACGCCCCCCGGCGTCACCGGCGTGCGCCTGCGCGACGTGCGCACCGGCGAGACGCAGGAGCTTCCGGCCGACGGCGTCTTCATCGCCATCGGCCACAGCCCGGCAGTGGAGGTGTTCCGCGACCAGCTGCGCATGAAGCCGAACGGCTACATCTGGACGGCACCGGATTCGACCGCCACCAACATCCCCGGCGTGTTCGCCGCCGGCGACGTCACCGACGAGGTGTTCCGCCAGGCCGTCACCGCCGCCGGCATGGGCTGCATGGCGGCGCTCGAGGCGGAGCGATGGCTTTCGGCGGTCACCGAGACCGCAGAAGCGGCGGAATAGGTGCCGTCCCAGGGGGGCCGTCCGGCGATGGACTGGGACAAGCTGCGCATCTTCCAGGCCGCGGCCCAGGCGGGCAGCTTCACGCACGCCGGCGAGAACCTGAACATGAGCCAGTCGGCAGTGAGCCGGCAGGTGAGCGCGCTCGAGCAGGAGCTCGGCGTGCCGCTGTTCTATCGCCACGCCCGCGGCCTGCTGTTGACCGAGCAGGGAGAGTTGCTGCACCGCGCCGCACGCGAGGTGACGATGAAGCTCGACGCCGTGCAGGCGCGCCTCGTCGACAGCCGCGAGAAGCCGTCCGGCATCTTGCGCGTCACCACCACCGTCGGCCTCGGCACGACGTGGCTGACGGCGCGCGTGCAGGAGTTCATCGACCTCTATCCGGAGGTGCAACTGCAGCTCCTGCTCGACGACACCGAGCTAGACCTCGGCATGCGCGAGGCTGATGTCGCCATCCGCCTACGCCAGCCGACCCAGCCCGACCTCATCCAGCGCAAGCTGTTCACCGTCCACTTCCACCTCTACGCCTCGCCCACCTACCTGAAGCGCTTCGGCAGCCCCTCGACGATCGAGGACCTCGACCAGCACCGGCTGATCACCTTTGGCGAGTCCGGCGCCTCCTATCTGCGCGACATGAACTGGCTGGAGACGGCCGGCCGCGCCGCCGACAACCCGCGCGTCCCGGCGCTGAAGATCAACAGCATCGTCGCCATCAAATATGCCGTGCAGCGCGGCATCGGCCTCGCCCTCCTGCCCGACTACATCGTCGAGGCCGACGCCGGCCTCGTACAGCTCATCCCGGAAGCCGAGCTGCCGGAATACAACACCTATTTCGTCTATCCGGCCGAGCTGAAGAACACCGCGAGGGTGAGCGCCTTTCGCGACTTCCTCGTCAACAAGGCCGATACCTGGGTTTATTGAGGCGGGGGGACGGAGGTGCCGGGCGGACCCGTGTGCAGAGGCCCCGATCCGGGCTCCGGTCACACCCGAGCGATCGCTTCGGCCTTGGCGAAATTCCTTCAGTCGTCATGCCCCGGCTTGACCGGGGCATCCATCACACGCGCATCGCTATCGTTTTCGCCCGCACGATGGATCGCCCGGTCAAGCCGGGCGATGACGGTGGTGAGGGTGTGCGGTGCTTCCGCGAACCGAGGCGCTTGCGCAGGCGCCGACCAAAGGTCGAGACTCTCCCCGCCTCGACAATAGGCACTCGCCACCTCTTCCCACCTTTCCCCGCGCCGAAATCCGCGCCACTCTGCCCCCTCACCCACAGCCCAACCGCCCGGCAGACGTGCAATCTCGCTCTGGCAAACCAGCCTTGCGTGGACCTCGCACGCAGGGATGCGCAGACTGCATAACTGGCATGCACTCTTGCCGCTTGTTTGTGCATACCCGGAGCGTAAATCTGGATCGTGGTTGAACACATGGTGACGTCATCCTCCCGACGGTAACCGTTCAGCCAGCTGTTCCCCTCTGGAAGGTGTCGCGTCTCCTCGGAGATGCGACGACTGCCGGGCTCCGATTGAGCCCGGCATTTTTTTTGCGCGCACGCCGGATGTCCAGGGCGCCGCAAAGCAACAACAAACCCCTTGCTTCGCCGCACCCCACTCCGCCGCCACCCGATGCGGGCAGCGGCGAAGCGAGCCTCACCCGCTACTGCGTGGCGAACTTCGCCGGCGTGTCGATCGCCGGGCTGCGGTCGAAGAAGCCGAGCGGACGCAGCTTCATCTCGTGCCACTTCGTCGACAGCACCGGCCAGTCCTCCGGCCGCGTCACGTGGTGGAAGCCCATCGTGTACCAGGCGACGATGTCGGTGTTCTCGATCGGCTGACCGTCGGCGACGAACGTCGGCAGGCCGTCGCCGCCCGTCGACTGGTTCGGGTAGGCGCCGGCGGAGTGGCGCTCGTCCTCGGCATAGGCGGTGATCCACAGCGGCGCGCCGGAGAACGCCGCCCGCTTCTGCGGCCAGTCCTGCGGGTCGAGCAGTGAGGTCGCCGAATGGTGCGCCTCGATCTGGTAGCCCGGGTGGTAGCCGAGCCCGGTGCGCTTTTCCGGGTTGATCACCTTCCACACCTCCGGGCTGCCGTGGTGGCCTTCCTCGACCGGCCCCTCGGTCGCCATCGCCACCGGCTCGAGCGTCCAGATCGAGCGCCGCGGCGTGCCGGCATCGACCTTCTTCTGCACGATCGCCTCGCGGACGAAGCTGTTCACCGGCCCGTCGACGTCGAGGTCGAGGCGGAAGGAGATGTAGTGGTCGTGGTAGACGCCGACGATGCCCGGCGCGAGCAGCGCCCCGGTCGCGGTGTCGGCGGCGGCCGTCGGGTCCGTCATCGACTGGGTGACGACGCCCTTCGTCGCGTCCATGCCGGTGGCGCCGACGCGGATGTCGAGCTCGCCGCGCTGGGTGAACACCCAGTCCATGACGTAGTCGTAGTTGCCGACCGTCGGCACGGTGCGGACCACGAGTTCCACCTCCGGCCGGCCCTCGTAGCTCGCGTCGATCATCTCGGCGTGGCGCCAGACGGGGTTGCCGGTGGCGCGCTCGAACACGCAGATGACGTTCGCCATCTCGATCGGCGCGCCGGCGTCGTCGTTGATGGTGGCGCCGAGGAAGGTGGCGTCGGCCGGGCAGTCGATGCCGGGCGTCAGCGCCGACGACAGCAGCCCGAAGCCGTACTCGCCGATGTCCATGTAGGAGCGGAAGTACCAAGCCTCGCTCGGGTCCATGTAGGGCACGAACATCTCCGACGCATAGCCCTCGTAGAGGATCGGCCGCGTGCCGCTGGCGTCGTTCCAGGAGGCGAGCGAGATCATCATGCCGAAACGCCGGTCGAGCTTCAGGCGGAAGCTCCAGCGGTCCCAGCTCACCGCATGGCCGTCGATGGTGACGTTGCCGCCCTGAGGCGTGGCGATCGCCACCGGCTTCATCGCCGGGCGCATCGAGGCGGCCAGCGTCTCCTCGTCGACGCGGTTGGTGCCGGCCGGCGTCGCCACGACGCCGAGGTCGACGATCCGCACCACCTCGCGCTTCGCAAGGTCGATGATGGCGAACAGCCCTTCGATCGGCCGGCCATGGATGGTCGTCTTCGTCCCCGTCAGGTCATAGCAGGGCACGCGCAAGAGCCGCCGGCCCTCTTCCTCCTCGGTGGCGAAGTAGCCGGTCGACAGCGGCGCGCAGAACACCGTGTCGAACTTTTCGTAGCCGCGCTTCCGCATCGCCGCCTGCCAGTCGGGATGGGCGGTGGTGAGTTCGCCGGCGGCGATCCATTCGGCGAGCAGGATGCCCGGCTGCACCCCGTCCATCACCTCCACCTCCGGCGCGCTCCCGTCGGTGAGGTTCACCTCCGCCTCGAAGGTGTCGCCGTCCTGGACGAACACGAGGTGGGCGATGCGGGTGATCGGATCGCCCGGCTTCCAGGCGAGCACGTCGGCCTTCGCCGGCGCGCGCAGTTCCACCGTCGGGAAGAACGCGCCGTCGCCGGCGTGGCCGGCCGCCTTCACGGCCGCGACCGCAGCGGTGATCTCGGCGGCATCGAGCGGGTCGAGCGGATGCTCGGCGGCGAGCGCCGGCAGGGCGGCGGTGGAGAGCAGGGCGGCGAGGCCGCAGGCGGCGGCCGTTCGTCCCCGCCAGGGTGCGTGGTGCTCGGTCATTTCTCAGTCCCCTCTCGTTGACACCACGCCCGCGCGGGCGCCGTGCGTGAGGGCAGCGTGACAGAGCCGCCGGGGCCGCCTCTATCCGTTTCGCGAAGCACGCCTCGCCGCAGTTGCGCCGCCGACCTCGAACCGGCACGCTGCTTGCCTCGGCGGAGGTACGCCGGGGAGGCGCAGCGGGCGGGGAGGCCGTCGCAGTGTCGATCGTCGATGTCGCGACACGGGATGCGGACGAACAGGCGAGCGCCCTGCCCGGCTGGACGCAGACCTATGCCCAGGTGACGCCCGGCCGCTTCTCCGGCCACCTCGAACTCGCCACCGGCGGCACCGGCGCGGTGTTCCGCGAGGCGATCAACGTCGCCCACATCGAGCGGCTGATCATCCCCGAGGCGACCGTGGCGCTCGCGCTCGTGCGCTCGCCGGCCGGCCTGCATGTCGACGGGCGGCATCTGCCGGGCGGCATGCTGATGGTCACCCCGGCCGGCACGGTGCACGAGATCACCAGCGGCCCCGGTCACGACCTCCTGGCGATCTCCATCGACGCGGCCGCGCTCCCCGAGGCCGAACGGCCCGACCGTCGCCACGGCCACCGGCCGGTCGCCGACGCACGGCTGGCGGCGCGGGCGGCTGCGGTGGTCGAGGCGATGCTGGCCCACGCTCGCGCCGGCCCCCTGCCCGCCTCGGCGGGCGCGACGCTCGCCGACGTCGTCATCGCCGCGGTCGGCGCGCTGGAGCCGACACGGCCGGAGCCGCCGGCCTCGCTGGAGCGCCTCGCGCTGGTGCGCGCCTATGTTCACGAGAACCTCGAGGAGCCGCTCTCGGTCGGCGACCTCGCCCGCGTCGCCGGCGTCTCGACCCGCGCGCTGGAGGCCGCCTTCGCCCGCCACCTCGGCGTCGGCCCGAAAGCCTATCTGCAATCGCTGCGGCTCGCCGCCACGCGCCGGGCCCTGAAGGAGGGGGCCACCGGCGGCCGGCCCGCCACCGTCACCGACATCGCCTACCGCTACGGCTTCTGGCACCTGTCGCGCTTCGCCGAGCACTACCGCACGATGTACGGCGAAAGCCCGCACCAGACGCTACGGGGCGGCCGCCCGCATTGAGGGGTGTTGGGTCGGGACTCGATCCGTTGGTTCATTCCGACGGCAGCTTCCAAAGCTATTTCGGACTTTCACTGTATTCAGAGAAAGAAATACTACCTACAAGGGGCTCAGGCATTATTTTAGTAGCATTGCAACACCATCCATGCGCCCGTGAAATCGCCACGGCGGGCGTCATCTTCGCGCACCCAGAAATAAAGTCTGCCCGAGTCACCCCACATCATATCCGCAGCGTCGTCTGAATCGATCTGAAGCAACAGCCGCCAGTCTTTGACGCCAGCCTCAAGCGCGATCCTTTCCGGCGATGCATAGCCCTCGGGACGCCCGACATACACGCCGTTGGACGCGAGTTGGGCCTCAAGCGCCATTTCGCTGCTCTGGATCGCGGCAGGGTACCCGGCAACCTGATGCCACGGCGCGTCCGCGGGGGCGCTGGCGTAAAACTGGGCCAGATAGGATTCGTATTCTGGCGTATCGTCGTCGGGATATGGAACGCCCAGCAACTCGGCATCAGGCCGCGAGCGACCAAGGCGTCCGCCCAGTGGGCGCTCGTTGAAGACGGCGTGATCAGGCAACCCCGGCGAGGCGAGCGGCTTGTCGGCGAACCCATCCGGATCGTAGATAACGGCCCAGCTGCCCCGGTGTGCAGGATCGTAACCCCAGGTGGACTGCTCTGCGTCGTAGAAGAAGAACAACGCGCCGCTCTTAGGAAGCCAATCGGGTCCGCCAATCCTGTGCAAAGCCGCGAGGTCGAGTTGAGCCAGGAAGGATTGCGGTGCGCCTTTCCACGTCGGCCAGCGATGCCCGGCGCTGAGATCGGGCTGGCCGCCCACCTTGCCGACTGTCACCTCCAGGCCTGACTCCAGGATCACGCACGGCAAAGCCTGCGCCTCCATCAGTTGCAGGATGTTCGCGGCCGCTGTGGATCGTCGGACGGAGCCGAGAAAACTACCCAGAAAGCTCGCGAGGAAGCTGGCCAGAACTGGTCGGCGCGTGATCCGCATTTCTCAATGCCTTTCGCAAGGCGGCAGTTCACGCCGCCGCCCCCCCCCCCGCGCCCCTCACCGCCCCGCCGCGGCCATCTGCTCCGCGCGCCGCCGGTCCGTCTCGGCCCGCTTCAGCTGCAGCGAGGCGACGATCGCGCCGACCGCGACGACCGCGATGATGATCGTGCAGATGGCGTTGATCTGCGGCGACACGCCGAGGCGCACCTGGCTGTAGATCTTGATCGGCAGCGAGGTGGCGCCGGGGCCGGTGGTGAAGCTCGCGATGACGAGGTCGTCGAGCGACAGCGTGAAGGCGAGCATCCAACCGGAGATCACGGCGGGCAGGATGAGCGGCAGCGTGATGGCGAAGAAGGTCCTGAGCGGCGGGCAGCCGAGGTCGAGGGCGGCCTCTTCCAGCGTGCGGTCGAAGGAGACGAGCCGCGACTGCACCACCACAGCGACATAGCACATGGTGAAGGTGATGTGGGCGATCGTCATCGTCCAGAAGCCGCGGTCGAAGCCGATCGCCACGAACAGCAACAACAGCGACAGCCCGAGGATGACTTCCGGCAGCACCAGCGGCGCCGACACCATGCCGGAGAACAGGCTGCGCCCGAAGAAGCGGCCGTGGCGCACCAGCGTCATCGCCGCCATCGTGCCGAGGATCGTCGCGACAGTCGCCGACAACAGGCCGACGCGGATCGTCACCCAGGCGGCGTCCAGCATCTGCTGGTCCTGCCACAGGGCGAAGTACCACTTCGTCGACCAGCCCTCCCAGATCGCCACGTTGCGGCCGGCGTTGAAGGAGTAGATCACCAGAAGCACGATCGGCAGATAGAGGAACGCCATGCCGAGCGTGATCGACGTCAGGTTGAACCAGCTCGGGCCCTTGTTCATCGCCCGGTCTCCTGCGCCTTGGCTTGCTGGTTCTGGAACAACACGATTGGAATGACGAGGATCAGCAACAACAGTACGGCGACGGCGGAGGCGACCGGCCAGTCACGGTTGTTGAAAAACTCCGTCCACAGCGTCTTGCCGATCATCAACGTCTCGGAGCCGCCGAGCAGGTCCGGGATGACGAATTCGCCCACCGCCGGGATGAAGACGAGGAAGCAGCCGGCGATGACGCCCGGCAGCGACAGCGGGAAGGTCACCTGCCAGAACGCCCGCCACGGCGTGCAGCCGAGGTCGGCGGCCGCCTCCAGCAGGGTATCGTCGAGCTTCTCGAGCGAGGCATAGAGCGGCAGCACCATGAACGGCAGGTAGGAATAGACGATGCCGATATAGACCGCCGTGGTCGTCGAGAGGATCACCAGCGGCTCGGCCGGATCGACGAGGCCGATCGAGATCAGCAGTTTGTTGAGCAGGCCCTCGCGCGCCAGAATGCCGATCCAGGCGTAGACGCGGATGAGGAAGCTCGTCCAGAACGGCAGGATCACCATCATCAACAACATCGGCCGCCACTCGCGCGGGCAGCGCGCCATGCCATAGGCGAGCGGATAGCCGATCGCGAGCGTGATCACCGTCGAGGTCCCGGCGATCCAGACGCTCGACAGGTAGCTGCGCCAATAGAGCGAATCCGTCGTCAGGAACGCATAGGTCGCCAATGACAGCTCGCCGAGCTTGGCGAAGGTGCCGGCGATGCCGTCCACCGCGAAGTCGAACACCGGCGTGTAGGGCGGAATGGCGATCGCCGTCTCGGAAAACGAGATCTTCACGACGATGAGGAACGGCACCATGAAGAAGAACAGCATCCAGGCGTAGGGAATGGCGAGAACGACCAACCGGCCGAGCGCTGCCGTCCTCGCTCCGGAATCGGCGTTCACCGCCGCCGGCGCCGCCACATCGATCGCCGCCATTGAGCTCCCCTCTTTCCCCCGCCGACGGCCCGCGCGCGCCGCCGACTGCACCCGACGCCTCAGCTCTCAGCCCTGCAGCACCACACCGGCGTTGCGGTCCCAGCTCAGCCAGACCTTGTCCTCCCAGCCGATCGGCCGGTCGACGATGCGGCTGACGTTCGCCCGCGTCGCGGACATCATCTGGCCGTTGGCGAGCTTGACGTGGAAGATCGACATGTCGCCGAGATAGGCGATATCCCAGACTTCGCCGGGGACCGCATTGACGCCGTTGGACGCGGTTGGCGCCTCCGAGGTGATGCGCACCTTCTCCGGGCGCACCGCGAACCAGGCGGCTTCGCCGGAACCGGGCTTGTGGCCCCCCTCGCTCTCGATCGCCATGCCGAGCGCGCCGCACTCGATGCGGGTGATGCCGTTTTCCGTCGGCACCGTCTTGCCCTCGAACATGTTGACGTCGCCGATGAAGGAGGCGACGTAGCGCGAGTTCGGCTGCTCGTAGATCTCCGACGGCGTCGCCACCTGGATGATCCTGCCCTTGTCCATCACGGCGATGCGATCGGCCACCGTCATCGCTTCCTCCTGGTCGTGGGTGACGACCAGGAAGGTCATGCCGAGCGTCTGCTGCAGGTCCATGAGCTCGAACTGCGTCTCCTGGCGCAGCTTCTTGTCGAGCGCGCCGAGCGGCTCGTCGAGGAGCAGCACCTTCGGCCGCTTGGCGAGCGAGCGGGCGAGCGCGACGCGCTGGCGCTGGCCGCCGGAGAGCTGGTGCGGCTTGCGCTTGGCGAACGGCTCGAGCTTGACGAGCTTCAGCATCTCGGCGACGCGCACCGCGATGTCGGCCTTCGGCATGCCGTCCTGCTTCAGCCCGAAGCCGATGTTCTGCTCCACGTTCATGTGGGGGAACAGCGCATAGGACTGGAACATCATGTTGACCGGCCGCCGGTAGGGCGGCACGCCCACCACCGACTTGCCGTCGAGGACGACGTCGCCCTGCGTCGGGTTCTCGAAGCCGGCCAGCATCCGCATCAGCGTGGTCTTGCCGCAACCCGATGGGCCGAGCAGGGCGAAGAACTCGCGGGGATAGATCTTCAAGTCGAGATTCTCGACGGCGACGAAGTCGCCGAAGCGCTTGGTGACGCCGCGGTACTCGATCAGCGGCTTCGCCGCCGGATCATCCCACGGTGCGAACGATCGCCGGATCGGTCCGATCGCCTGTTTGACCACGCCCCACCCCCGTTGTCGGCCACATGACGAGAAAGCCCGGCGCAGCGGCCGGGCTTTCCGTGTTGATGAGATCAGCTGCCGCTCTTCACCGTCGTCCACGCCCGGCTCAGCACGCGCTGCGCCGCCGGCGGATACGGGCTGATGGTGAACAGCTTCTCCACCACCACCGGCGGCGGATAGATCGCCGGATCGTCGAGGATTTCCTTATTGATGAACTGCTGCGAGTCCTTGTTGCCGTTCGCGTAGAAGATGTAGTTCGACGCCTTGGCGATGACTTCCGGCTGCTGCAGGTAGTTGAGGAAGGCGAGCGCGTTGTCGACGTTCTTCGCGTCGGCGGGCATCGCCATCTGGTCGAACCACATCAGCGCGCCTTCCTTGGGGATGACGTAGGTGATCTCGTTGCCGTTGTTGGCCTCGACGGCGCGGTCGCGCGCCTGCAGGATGTCGCCCGACCAGCCGACCGCCACGCAGATGTCGCCGTTGGCGAGCGCGTTGATATATTCCGACGAGTGGAACTTCTGCACATAGGGCTTGATCGTCGCGAGGAAGGCCGCCGCTTCCTGGATGTCGGCGGTCTCCTTCGAGTCCGGGTCCTTGCCCAGGTAGTTCAGCACCGCCGGGATGATCTCATCGGCGCTATCGAGGATGTGGATGCCGCACTTCGCCAGCTTCGCGGCGTTCTCCGGCTTGAACACGAGGTCCCAGGAATCGACCGGCGCACCATCGCCGAGCGCTTCTTTCACCTTGGCGACGTTGTAGCCGATGCCGGTGGTGCCCCACATGTAGTTGACGGAGTATTCGTTGCCGGGGTCGTACTTGGCGACCCGCTGCTGGATCTCCGGCCACATGTGCTTCAGGTTCGGGATCTTCGCGGTGTCGAGCTTCTGGAAGACGCCGGCCTGGATCTGGCGCGCCAGGAACGTCCCCGTCGGCACGACGATGTCGTAGCCGGTGCCGCCGGCGAGCAGCTTGGTCTCGAGGATGTCGTTGGAATCGAAGACGTCGTAGACGACCTTGATGCCGGTCTGCTTGGTGAAGTCGGTCAGGATCGATTCGTCGATGTAGTCCGACCAGTTGTAGATGTTGACGACCTTCTCCTGCGCCTGCGCGGCGGCGGCGAAGCCGACGGCCGCGGCGGCGGCGACGCCGGCGAGCAGGGAGGTGCGGATCGACAGGCGCATCGGTTGGGTCCCCTCGTTTCTGGCTCCGGCCGTTCGGCACCGGAGTTCTCGTCGCTTGGTCTGAGGTTAGGCGGGCGTCGGCGGCGGCTCAACCCTGAATCGGCGGCACGATGGCGCAGAAACGGGCACGCCGTGCGATTGTGCCTGCCGCGACCGCGGCGCCCGCCACTCCACCCCGGCCGTCACAGCCGGTCCCGGAGTGCGAACCACGTCATCGCCAGCGACAACAACGGCGCCCGGAAGCGCCGTCCGCCCGGAAAGCGCGGCACCGGCAGCCGGGCGAACACGTCGAAGCGGCCGGTGTCGCCGGCGATGGCGTCCGCCATCAGCTGGCCAGCGAGCACCGCGATGCTCACCCCCTGCCCCGAATAGCCGCCGGCGACATAGAGCCCCGGCCGCTGCCGCCGCAGCAGCGGCGTCCGCGTCTGGGTGATGCCGAGCGTGCCGCCCCAGGCGAAGTCGACGCGCACGTCGGCGAGCTGCGGATAGACCTCGACCATGTGGTGGCGCACGAACGCCTTCATGTCCTTCGGGTCGCCGAGCCCAAACGTCTCGCCGCCGCCGAAGATCATCCGCCCGTCGGCACTGAGCCGCCAGTAGCGCACGACGAACCGCGAATCCGACACCGCCTCGCGCTGCGGGATCAGCGCATCGCAGCGCGCCGCCCCGAGCGGCTCGGTGGCGAGGATGTAGTTGCGGATCGGCAGCACGCGCGCCTCGGTGTCGGGATCGAGCCCCGACAGGTAGCCGTTGCCGGCGAGCACCACCGTCGCGGCCTCCACCCGCCCGCCGTCCGCCGTCTCGACGCCGCCGCGCCCCTCGGTGACGCGGACGACGCGAGTGTGCTCATAGAGCCGCGCCCCCGCTTGCTCCGCCGCCGTGGCGAGCCCGAGGGCGAAGTTGAGCGGATGCAGGTGGCCCGCGCCGCGGTCGCGGAAGCCGGCGAAATAGCGCGGCGTTCCGATCGCCGCCGTTACCTGGTCGCGGTCGAGCCCCTCGATCTCCTCGTAGCCATAGTCGCGGCGGAGCTTTTCGGCATAGGCGATCTCGTCGTCGGCGAGCGAGGCCTTGTGGACGACGTCGATCAGGCCCGGCACCCAATCGCAGGCGATGGCGTGGCGGTCGATCAGCCCGCGCACCAGCGCCTTGGCGTCCTCGCCGAGCCGCCACAGCCGGCGGGCGTCGTCGAGCCCGACGCGGCGCTCGAGCCAGACCTGGTCGCGGCGCTGGCCGGAGTGGAGCTGTCCGCCGTTGCGCCCCGAGGCGCCCCAGCCCATCTGGTTGGCTTCCACCAGCACGACCTTGCGGCCGGCCTCGGCCAGATGCAGCGCCGCCGACAGCCCGGTATAGCCGCCGCCGACGACGCAGACGTCCGCCTTGACGGTGCCTTCCAGCCGCGGCCGCGCGACGATCCCCTTCGCGGTGGCGGCATAGTAGCTCGGGGCGTGGGCCGGGGCCCCCGCCTCGAGGTCGAGCGGCCCGCTCACGCCGCGATGCGCCCCTGCCGCTTCAGCTCGGCCCAGGTCTCGTCGAGGGTCTTCGTCGCCCGCGCGATCAGGTCGTCCGCCTCGCCGTGGGTGAGCACCAGCGGCGGCGACAGGATCATCGAATCCCGCACCGCCCGCATGATCAGGCCGTTCCTGAACGAGATGTCGCGGCAGAGCGTGCCGACCTGGCCGACCGGCTCGAACTTGTCCTTTCGGCTCGGCTTGTTCGGCACCAGCTCGAGCGCCCCCATCAGTCCGACCATGCGCGCCTCGCCGACCAGCGGATGCTCGTCGAGCGCCTTCCAGCGCGCCTGCAGGTAGGGGCCGATGTCGTCGCGGACGCGGTCGACGAGCCCCTCCCGCTCGATGATCTCGAGGTTCGCGAGTGCTGCCGCGCACGCCGCCGGATGGCCCGAATAGGTGTAGCCGTGGTTGAAGTCGCCGCCCTGGAAGACGACGTCCGCCACCCGGTCGGCGATCATCACGCCGCCGATCGGCAGGTAGCCGGACGACAGCCCCTTGGCGATCGGCATCAGGTCCGGCTTCAGCCCGAAATGGTCGGAGCCGAACCACGAGCCGAGCCGGCCGAAGCCGCAGATCACCTCGTCGACGACGAGCAGGATCTCGCGCTCCGAACAGATGCGGCGGATCTCCGGCCAGTAGCTGTCGGGGGGGATGATGACGCCGCCGGCGCCCTGGATCGGCTCGGCGATGAAGGCGGCAATGGTGTCCTCGCCGAGCGCGTCGATGACGGCCTCGAGGCCGCGCGCCGTCTTCAGCCCGAACTCGTGCGGGGAGAGGTCGCCGCCCTCGCCGAACCAGTAGGGCTGCTGGATGTGGACGATGCCCGGGATCGGCAGCCCGCCCTGGGCATGCATCGGCCCCATGCCGCCGAGGCTGGCGCCGCCGATCGTCGAGCCGTGATAGCCGTTGCGACGGGAGATGATCGTCTTCTTCGTCGGCTTGCCGGCAACGTCCCAGTAGGTCCGCGCCAGCCGGATCACCGTGTCGTTCGCCTCGGAGCCGGAGTTGCAGAAGAACACCCGGTTGAGGTGCGGCTGCGTCAGCTGCGCGAGCTTCTCGGCGAGCGCGATCGCCGGCGGGTGCGAGGTCTTGAAGAAGGTGTTGTAGAAGGCGAGCTCGCTCATCTGCCGGTGCACGGCGTCGGCGATCTCGACGCGGCCGTGGCCGATCTGCGTGCACCAGAGCCCGGCCATGCCGTCGAGGATGCGATTGCCGTCGGAATCCTCGAGCCAGACCCCCTCCCCGCGCACGATCACCCGCACCCCTTCGGACGCGAGCGCGGCCGAGTCGGAGAACGGATGCCAGTGATGCGCCGCATCACGCGAGCGCAGGTCGGCGGTGTCGTAGGTGTTCCTCATGATGGCTCCGGCTGGGGTCTTCCTTGCCTGGCGGCGGCGCCTCCCCCGGGCGGCCGTCGCGGTCCCGCGGCCTGACGGCCTGCGGGCTCACACGTTCAGCAACAGATACTCCCGTTCCCACGGGCTGATGACGGCCATGAAGGTCTCGAACTCGGCCTGCTTGATCGCCTGGTAGGTGGCGACGAACGACTTGCCGAAGATCTCGACGAGCTCCTCGCAGTCGGCGAACAGCTCGACCGCCTCGAGCAGGCCGCGTGGCAGCTGGAACGGCAGGTGGCGGGCCGAGCCCTCCACCGGATCGTCCGGCGACATGCCGTTGACGATGCCGATATAGCCGCAGGCCAGCGAGGCGGCGATGGCGAGATAGGGGTTGGCGTCCGACGAGGGCACGCGGTTTTCCACCCGCCGGCCCTGCGGCGAGGAATTCGGCACGCGCAGGCCGACGGTCCGGTTGTCATAGCCCCAGTGGACGTTGATCGGCGCCGCCGTGCCCCGCGCCAGCCGCCGGTAGGAGTTGACATAGGGCGCCATGATGCACGTCACCGCCGGCAGGAAACGCTGCTGGCCGGCGATGAAGGCGAAGAACTCGCGCGTCGGCGAGCCGTCCTCGTCCGAGAAGATGTTCTGGCCGCTCTCCGCGTCGACGATCGACTGGTGGATGTGCATGGCCGAGCCGGGCTCGCGGCTCATCGGCTTTGCCATGAACGTCGCATACATCTTATGGCGCAGCGCCGCCTCGCGGATCGTCCGCTTGAACAGGAACACCTGGTCGGCGAGCTCCAGCGGGTTGCCGTGCAGAAGGTTGATCTCCATCTGCGCCGCCCCCTCCTCGTGGATGAGGGTGTCGATCTCCAGCCCCTGCGCCTCGGAGAACTCGTAGATGTCGTCGAACAGCGCGTCGAACTCGTTGACGGCGGCGATCGAATAGGACTGCCGGCCGATCTCCGGCCGGCCGGAGCGGCCGATCGGCGGCTTCAGGGGATAGTCGGCGTCGGTGTTCGGCTCGACGAGGTAGAACTCGATCTCCGGCGCCACCACCGGCTTCCAGCCCTTGAAGGCATAGAGGTCGAGGATGCGGCGCAGCACCTGGCGCGGCGCGATGTCGACCGGGCGGCCGTCGCGGTGGTAGGCGTCGTGGATGATCTGCGCCGTCGGGTCGCTCGCCCACGGCACCACCGACAGCGTGTTGAAATCCGGCTCGAAGACGAGATCGCCGTCGGTCGGGTCGTGCTCGAAGCCGCCGCCCTCCTCGGGATAGTCGCCGGAGATCGTCTGGGTGAAGATCGAGGTCGGCATCGTCATCGACGGGCCGTCGAGGAACTTCGAGGACGGCATCATCTTGCCACGGGCGACACCGGCCTGGTCGGGGACGATGCACTCGATGTCCTGCAGGCCACGGCGGGCGAGCCAGCCACGCGCCGCCTCGGCGTCGGCGACGCCGCGCGCCCGCTCGGCCACCTCTTCGCCCTTCTTCTTCTTCGCCATGACCGCCCCGCTCGCCGCGCACCGCCCGCCTGTGCGGACCCCCCGATGGTGGACGAGGCGACGGCGGGCGCGCAAGGGGGGGGATGTGTTCCGCCGTGGCGCCGCCGGCCCAACCATGCGTCCGCAGCCCCGGTTCGTCATGCGTCCACAGCCCCGGTTCGTGCGGCAGAGACGCATTCTCGCGCACGCCGGAGCGCCGGCAGTCGCCCTGGCGTGCCGCGCATCGATCCCGGTGCGGCGCATCCTCTCCCGATTGCCCACGAGGACGGCGATCTGCGCCGAAGGGCGTCGGCGCGAGCGGACGCTCCCTCTGGTCGGCGACAGCCGCTCACCCCGTCGGTGACGGCGGGGAGGGCCTCTGCGGCAAAGCGCGCTCGGGCCAGCACAGACCTTTCCGCATGGCGCGGATCGCGGCACGGCCGCCCTGTTTCAACGGAATGCCCGGAACGCACCGGGCATTCCGGGAGGGCCCGTCGACGCGGCTACCCGGCCCGCTGCCGAGCCTCGCCGACCAGCACGACGAGATCGAGCAGGATCTGGGAGGCGAGCATCGCGGTGTTCTGCGCCGGATCGTCATTCGGCGGCGAGTGGCACACCACGTCAGCGCCGACGATGTTCAACCCGCGCAAGCCCCGCAGGATGCGAAAGACCTCGCGCGGCATCAGCCCGTTGACCTCGGGGGTGGCAACCCCCGGCGCAAAGACCGGATCGATCGCATCGAGATCGAAGCTCAGATAGGTCGGCCCGTCACCGACGACTTGCCGGACGAGAGCGGCGACGGCGTCGGGACCCTGCTCGGTTGCCGCATCGGTGGTGACCACGGCGCCGAAGTTTTCGATCGCCCAGTCATCCATATCGGGGCTCGACATGGCGCCGCGGATGCCGATCTGCACCGTCCGCTTCGGATCGATCACCCCCTCCTCGCTCGCCATCCGGAAGGGGCCGGCATGGTTCCGGGTCGATTCAAACGCGGGGAAGGCATCGTTGTGGCTGTCGAAGTGGATCAGACCGAGCGGTGCGGGCTGGCTGGTCTTCCGGGCGGCACGCAGGATCGGGCCCGTGACCGAATGATCGCCGCCGACGGCGATGGTCGCGATCCCGGCGGCGTAGACGCGGGCGAAGAACGCCTCGATGTCGTCGGCCGCCATGTCGGGATGGAGAGTGTTGGTGATCGGCGTGTCGCCGAGGTCGCTGACACGCGCAAGCGAGAAGGGATCGACGCGGAATTCGCGGTGATAGCGGTGATAGCCGGCCGACCGATTGCGGATGCTGCGGGGGCCCAGATACTGCATGCGCCCGACAGGGTTGCCGCCCGCGTGTGGCACCCCGATGAGACCGATATCGGTTTCCGAAAAATCCGGACGGTACGGACAGCGCAGGAAAGTGGGAACCCCCCACCAGTATTGATAGGTAGTCGGCAAAGCTGTTGCGTTAAAGTTGTCGTCAGAACCCGACATATAGCACCCCACTATATTGATAATTTTGTCACACATTGCACGCAAGAGGAGGACATACGGGTCGAAAGATACGCGTCAATTCAATATTGTGTGAATGGAAGACCGGCGTCGTGGCGCTCCGTGCAGCGGCGGCCCCGGCGCCACCGCTCTTCTGATCGATCTCGTCTTGCTCCGATCCCGGACGGGAGCGGGCGGTAGGCGCGGGGCAGACGTCGGTGATGGTCGACGGATGGGGTGCTCGCCGCGGGCTCGACCGACAGCGTCGCGACGCTCGGCGCAAAACCGAGGCCGCCGTTCGGGGGCGCCTTGCACAGAGCCGCCCCCTCCGCGAGATCGCCCCCCCGACCGCCCGCGTGACGCTCGCGTCTCTCATCGTCATCGAAGACCTATGGCGCTGCGGAGGCGCTCCGACCGGCGTGCAAGCGGAGCAGAGACGCGGGCGGAAGACGCCGGATCTTCCAACATCTTCCGGAGCGACCCGGGATCGCGTTGAAATTGTTGTGAATCCGATCCGCTCGATTGCCGGGGCGCACGTTTCTGCCTACACCACAAGGCCTGCGTGGGCTGCGCCAGATGGCCTCGTCCGTATGCGCCGTCTCATTCTGGCGGCCGGCCAATCGGGCCGCCGGGGGTCTGGCCGTGGAGTGAAACCGATGAAGATATCCGCGTTCTCGATGGTGCTGCCGACGGCAGCGCTGCTGGCGTCCACCGCACTGGGTGCCGCCACGCCGGCTTCCGCTCAGGCGGAGTATCCGCGCATGACGATCGTCATTTATAACAACTCGCCCGACTACAACATCTACCCCGTTCTCTCCACGGGCGCCGCCACCTCCGGACAGTGGCTGCAGGCCTACATGCAGGTTCCGAAGAAGGACCTCGCCAAGCGCACTTACGAGAAGGTCGGCCAGTTCCGGCTCTATCTCGCCGCCAAGGGCGACGGCATCCCGCCGAAGGGCGAGTTGCGGCTGACGCTGCCGGTCGCCACCCAGCTCGTGAAGAACGCCGACGGCACCAAGCCGAACCAGCTCGCCGACTGGTGGGGCGGCGGCCGCATCGAGATTTTCTCGGCGCCGGACAAGGACGGCAAGCCGCCGGCGGCCCTCCTCGACGCCATCAACAACCGCCCGGACCAGACGAAAATCACGCCGATCAAGGGCGCCGAGCTTCCCGAGTGCGTCAAGGGCTGCGGCAGCGGTGCCCTGCAGGTCTATCATGACCCGGCCGGCCTCGGACATAACTTGCCGCTGCAGCTGACCGAGTACACGCTCGGCGCCGTCAACGACAAAAAAGACCCGATGACGATCAACCCCTTCAACGTCGACTATGACGTCTCCTATGTCGACTCGACCTTCCTGCCGGTGGCGATGGAGCCGTTCGACAACGAACAGGTTGGCTATGTCGGCATGATCTCCTCGATCGACGACTTCAACGATGCGATGGACCGCTTCCTGGCGGACTATCCGGGCTGGCCGCTCTTCGTCAACAAGAAGGTGCCGGATTTCATCAAGATCCCGGCGCCGCTGAACGTCTTCGGCCGCAACCTCACCGCCAAGCAGCCCGACCTGTCCGCCCCGCCATGGGCGCCGCTCGACAAACTCGTCGACGACTACACGGACTGCGTCGACAAGAAGCAGGACGGCGCCTACTGCGACAAGGTTCGCGAGGTTCAGAAGCTCTTCACCAGGAATTTCAATAACTACGAGCAGAATTTTGCCAAGTGGAAGTGCCGTGAGAATAGCCGCGCTTCCGGCGACACGATGAGCATGGTCGGCCACATCTATGGCTTCACGCCCTTCAACGACGGCTGCGACAATGCCAAGCTCAATCTCCTGGAGAATACCCCCGGCTACGCCGCCGACAACTACAAAGAGTTTCGCCGCGTCAAGGGGCTGTTCGACGACCTGCAGCTCGCGCCGGAAGGCAAGTTCGATCCCTATGTGCTGCTCATCCACGACAAGAAGTATCTGAATGCGCCGAACGTCTACGCCTATTCGGTGGACGATGCGCTCGGCAACATGCAGGTCGACGGCAGCGGGCTGATCCTGGCGGTTGGCGGTGCCGACCGTCTCCCCAATCCAGATCCCGCGACGCCGCCCGTGCACGTCTCGTTCGGCTACGACAAGGGCGCCAAGGTCAAGTACACCAGCTACCGAATCTGCAACAAGGGCAAGAAGCGCGACGTCAATCCCGACTTCGCCAGCTTCGACATCTCGATCAACAACATCAAGGGCTGCGTCCTGACACTGTGGGACGACAACAAGCGCGTCTACCAGTTCAAGATCACCCAGCAGCCGCCGTTCCCGCAGGACCCGGAGTACAACGACAAGACGAAGAAGATGGTGGACTGCAGCCCGACGAAGGATGCCGCGGCGCTCGCGACCTGCCGGCAGAACGCCTTCGGCTACACCCGCGTGCTACCGCGCGAGGAGATCCACACGATCTCCTTCCCCGGCCCAGTGCAGCCGGCCGACAAGTCCTTCGACATCGCCGTCGGCGGTGACCCGAAGGACAAGAACCGCATCGTCAAGCGCGGCCAGTGCACGGACAAGCCGAACAGCCCCTTCCAGAGCCCGGGCGCCTTCAAGCTCGACTTCGACAAGGCGAAGGGCTGCACGATCTCGCTTCAGGACGAGACGGGCCGCGTCTACATGTTCCAGGTGAAGATGGACAAGGTGCCGTTCCCGAAGCAGGCGTCCACCGACGTGATCGACTGCAGCATGAACACCAACGCCGACGCGAAGAAGCTCTGCCAGACCTTCGCCGTCGGCTACTCGGAAGGCTCCGGCGACCAGACCGTCAACAAGGTGATCTTCCCCGGCCCGATCCAGGGCTCCCAGAAGAAGCGCACCGCCGCGGCGAACTGACATCGCGAGCGACCGCGCGGTGGTGCGGTCGCTCCATCGAGACCCGAACCGAGATCCCCGCCCGGCGCACCCCGCCGGGCGGTTTTCGTTTTGCGTCCGCGCCGATCTCGGTCAGCGGGGCGGTCGCGAAAGGATGGTCCGATCCCCACATGAGGAGGCGCTGCACCACCTACAACCGTTCTGGCGCTTCGTTGTGCGGAGCCTAAAGCGGCTGTCCGCGACAACAGGTCCGCTACAGGCGCCGCAACTGCCTTTTGGCGGAAGGCCCGCTGCAGAAGCTGTCATGCACTGGAATGGCAACTGCAGCTAGCTCGCGCTGTCGCGCTGTGCCATGACAGATGCAAGGCGGATTAAGGCGCCCATGGTTTACCGGGGCGAGAAGACTTGCCGAACAGGACGCCTGGAATGATCAGCCAGCCCGACGCCGCCACCCCGTAATAATCCACTGGGCTACTCGTACTTCTCCCGCTGGCGCTCAGAAGTCGAACTCGGATCATTCAAAAATTCAACGAGCTCCGACAGTATGATTAGGTCGCAGATTTTCGCTCCGGACTCCAGATCTGTCAATACATGAGTAATACCATGATACTGTCTTTGATCAGCGTTCTCGCGCATCAACAATGATGTAATTCCGAATCTCTCAACGTATAACGACCCCGTCTCCCACGCTATACAAAGATTTATGTCAATTATATTTTTGTCGAGACTATCTAAATCTTCAACAAGACCGTCAAGAGAGAATTTGTACTCAAGTATCTGCGGATCCGTGACCCTACCTTTTAGTGCATTTGCCACCTCCTCCCCTACACCAAGAGGATTAAGCACTTCATCGTATGTGTATATTTCTGGCTCTAAATCAAATGCGATTTTGAACAACCCGTCATATGTGAACCTTTCATTTGTAGCCATTACGCTTATACCGCGAATCACTCCACCAGCGATCAACTGGTTGAACAGTGCAATAACGTCCTGCTCACGCGTCGGCTTTGACGTAATTGAGACTCTTTCTGTAGGCTTGAAAAAATGCTGACTGTTCAAAACCAAAGGCTGCTGGGCCTCGTGCAGCAGCATCGCCTTCTTCCAGTCTCCGATCTTTAGTTCTCGTACCAGATCGGGCGCCACGCCTGTGTTTGCCTTCAACAAATGGCGCAACTTTGCCAAGTGATTTTCTGTGATAATCCGCGCCGCACTCTTCGCAAAGTCGGTCAACTCTCTGTGAAACCCTTTTCGCCCCATGTCTGGCGAATAGTTTTCAAAATGAATCAGAAAATGAAGCTGATTTTGTCTTCCAATGTTACGAGTCAACGGAATTAGAATGGCCTCTCCCTGCGGCATATTGTTAGCCGCAAGCTGTATTCCGCTTGTCAGAACACGGTGTCCGACTCTAATTTCCAGAGACTCATTGAATTTACTCCAGAGTTTTGCTGTGTATCCAAACTCCACTGCAATCGATGGACGATATTTTTCTAGAATCTCCTTACCGTCATCATCGATACTGGCTCCGATTAAATCCTTCAATTCGAGCGATGACCAGTTGTCGTAAACGAAGTCGAGGTTCCTATATTTGTCAGGCAGCGCCCTACCGGCACCGTACTTCTCAAAAAGGCGTCTTGACTCAACTTCAACTTCACGTACTCGTGCAATCTTCTTTGCTTCACTGTGCAGCCAAAGATAGGTAGTCCCCCTCGGGCGAGTGACTGTCTCTTTTTCACATGCACGCACTACGATCTCGATTCCGACGTTCGGGTCAGCCACAATAGAGCCAAGCCCCGTCTTTATCGACAAAATCTTCGACCATTTTTCGGCGTTATCTGCTTTTATCCAATCTAGTCGTTTGGGATGCGTATTTTCGTCAAATCTAACGGTAATGGAGACACCTCTGTCAACGTGGGCATACATCTCGTCAACATGAGGAGAATCGTCAGGTTCAATTTTCGGATTTCCACCTGCCGAACCTTCCTGAAGCCAGTTCTTCGCACCTATAATACGGCCTGAAGCCTCAAATCCCGGCACTTTAGTTGAAATTCTCATGTAATTGAAGCCATAAGCTACGTAGGTAGCGCCGACCCCTTTATGTCCCCTCGTATTTCCGGATTTAAAAGAAAAATTTGGCGCGAGAAATTGTTCAAATTTATCTTTATCTAATCCAATTCCGTTGTCGGTTACCGTCAGTGAATTTTCATCTAGATCAATTATTATTCTAATATTTGGTTTATAGTCTGCGCCAGCGCCGGCCGAATGTTCCTGTGCCGCACGAGCCTCAACCGCATCGAGAGCATTTTGGATTAGTTCACAAAATGGATCGTACCAGCCAACATAAGAACTTAATATGTTCCTGATTTCACGCTTCAGCGCACCGAGTTCTGCATCAGTGATCCTTGTGTTCTTGAACTCAAGTGGATCAAATGGCGTGAAAGTCATTGCATTAGTCTCTTGGCACGCTCGTGGGCCGGGATTAGCCGATTTCTGAGTCGTACCAGAACTGCAGGTGGCTTCATACGTTGGCCTTGGAGCTTTTTGCGCGCCCGTCCACTGATCCCTCACCAGCCCGCCGGCACCACCGACTGGCCCGACAGCGCCACCGCGAGCGCCCACACCGTCAGTCCCGTCAGCGCCACCGCCGCGACGGCGACCAACGGCCGGGCCGCCCGCGGCGCCAGCCGGTCGGCCGCCCAGCCGACGACTGGCAGCACCTGCAGGATGTGCAGGGCGACGAAGTGGGCGGCGCGCAGGTCGCCGACGTCACGCGACCAGCCGAACACCGGGATGCCGCCAAGGTCGCTGGCCGGCATCGCACCGGCTGCGGCGACGAAGTGGCCGGCATTGCCGCCGATGGCGAAGCCGGTGACGATGCCGAGCACGAACGTCAGCGCGAAGCCGCTGACCAAGCCCAGCCACAACCCCTCGCCGAGACGGCCCGCCCCGGCGCGCCAGACGAGCGCCGCCGCCACCCCGGCGCCGGCTGTCAGGATCACCGCGAACAGCCCCATCAGCCCGAACGCGGCGGCCTCCCACGCGCTCGTCTGGTTGAAGTGCGAGGCCTCGCCGCGCGCCGCCTGGAAGCCGATATAGGCGATCTCCAGCACCGCCGAGACGATCACCAGCCCCACCGCCGCCCGCACCGCGATGAGCCTGCGGTCGTCCGCCCGCGCGAGCCCGAAGCCGACGGCGTAGCTGGCGAGCAGCACGACGACGGACACTTCGAACTTCAGCGGCTTGATCCACAGGTTGAGGCCGGCATAGGTGCGCGTCTCGACGAGCAGCGCCACGAGGGTCGGCAGTGCCACGGCGGCCAGCACGAAGGTGGCGATCAGCAGCGCCGTCTCCCGCCGCGCCGCTGCGACGAGGACGGCGAGCGGGCCGCAGTCGGTCGAAGCAACAATGGAACCGGTGGTCCCGGAGCACCTTGCGGCGCCGGCGTCGGCGAGGGTGGCGGACGGCGGGGCGGTCATGCGGGGGCTCCCTGGGTGCGCGACAGGCCGCGGGCGAGGCGCAGGCCGAGGAACATCAGCAGGCCGACGGGGCCGAACAGGAAGGTCATCAACAGGCACGGCACGACGAGGAGGTGGGGGATCTTCTCCGCCCGCGCGGTGCGCACCTGCCAGGCGCCGACGAAGAGGTCGAACGCGAGATAGTGCACCCAGCCGGCGAGCAACAGCCCGCGCACGGAAAACAGCGCCGCCACCTCGTCGAGCGAGCCGTAGCCGCCGGGCGAGCCGGCCCAGAACGCCAGGATCAGCCCGGCATAGAGGACGCCGAGCGCCGTTGGCACGCCCAGCCCGACGAGGCGATCGGTGACGAGCGGGCTCTTCGGGAACACCACCAGCGCCAGCCAGCCGGCCATCGCCAGCGTGCCGGCGGGCGAGAACCAGCCGTCGAGTGGCACGAGGGCCTCGAGGAGGGCGGGCGCGTCGAGGGAGACTGGCGCCTCGAGGGAGAGCGCCGCGTCGAGGGGGATGGGGGACCCGGGTGCCTGCGCGGCGACGGCGCCTGGCGGCGCGCCCGCCGCGAGCGGGCCGACGGGGGCAAACACATCGGCGTCCGCCAGCGCGCCGACGGGGCCGGCCGCATCACCAGCCGGGGGCGAAGCGGCGGCGGCCAGGGTGACGGGAGACGGGTCGGGCGACGTCGACGGCATCGGCAAACCTCGGTCCTGAGGGTGTCCCGGTCTTGGGTCGTCCCGGTCTTCGGTCGTCCCGGTCTTGGTGCGTCCCGGCCTTGGGGCGTCTCGGCCTTCCAGCGTCCTGGCGTTGCGGCGTATCCGCCTCGGGAAGCCAGGGTCTTGACGCTGTCAAGATACACGTTTGCGCGGTTATCTTTTCGATGTCAAGATGCACGGCGAGCGCGGGTCGGCAACCGGCGGCGGCGCCGTGGAGGCATGGTCGGCCGGAGCATCCCGTTGCAACAAAACGGCTTTTCGCGCCGCCCACGGTCGCTGGCGCCGGTCATGTTGACGCTGTCAGGATGGCGCGCTTGACGACACCGCCCCCAGCGGGCGAAGGGGGCCTCACCACCCTGCCCGACGAGGTCCGCATTGGCGCCCGATCCCGATGACCGGTCTGCCCGCCAGACCACCGAGCGCTCGACCGGCCCCTCGGCGCCGGTCGCCTCCCCCGCGACCGACCAGCCCCACGCCTCCGAGACCCCTCGCCCGGCCGGGCCGAAGCCGCGGAGGCCCTATCACTATCACCACGGCGACCTGCGGACGCAGCTGCTCGCCGCCGCCGAAGTGGTGCTGGCCGATCGCGGCCTCGAGGGCTTCACGCTGCGGGAATGCGCGCGCCGCGCCGGGGTCTCGCACGCCGCCCCCGCCCACCATTTCGGCGACGTCACCGGTCTCCTCACCGCAATGGCGGCGATCGGCTTCGAGCGCCTGCATGCCACCATCGCCGCCGAGGTCGCGGCCGCCCCCGACGAACGCACCGCCCGCTATGCCGCTGCGGCGGCGGGGTACATGGCGTTCGCCCGCGAGAACCCGCAGCACTTCGCGCTGATGTTCCGCCACGCCGTGCTCGACCATGGCGACCCGCGGCTCTGCGCGGCCGCCTCGGCGGCGTTCGAGCAGCTCGTCGGCCTCGTCGCCGAACTGCGCGCCGCGGCGGCCCCGCTCGCCCACCCCGAGACGCGCCTCGACGTGGCATTGACCTGGGCGACCATCCACGGCCTCGCCACCCTCGTGCTCGCCTGCCACTTCCCCTTCCCCGCCCACGGCGAAGACCGCGAATCCGCCATCGCGGCGACGGTGCAGGCGGCGTTCCACCGGCTGGCGGGCTGAGCGCGCCTGCCACTTGCCACTTGCCACTTGCCACTTGCCGCCTGCCACCTCCCCCCTGCCCCCTGCCACCTGCCACCTGCCACCTGCCACCTGCCCCCTGCCACCCGCCGCCCGCCACCTGCCGCCTGCCACCTGCCGCCCCGGCCGCCGTCGCCCCACCCTCACCAAGACGTGTCTTTATCGATTACTACAACTCAGAGTAACGTGCCCTCCTCGACAAAAGAGGGAGGGGGTCATGTCGGTCAACGTGCGCGCCGTGCAGATGCGGCTGATGGAACTCGGCTACGACCTCGGCGTCGCCGGGGCGGACAACATCCTCGGGCCGGCGACGAAGCGCGCCGTCGCCCGCTTCCAGGCGGACAAGGCCCTGCCGGTGAAGTGGCCTGGCACGATCGGGCCGATCACGCTTGCGGCGCTGTTCGAGGGCGCCGCGGGCGCGGCCGAGGCCGGCGCGCTCGCCCCGGCGCTCAACCTCGCCGTGCCGTGGTATGCGGAGGCGACGCGCCGCCTCGGCCTGCACGAGAGCCGCGACCGCACGTCCCTGATGGACTGGCTGAAGAGCGACGGCGAAACCCTGGGCGACCCGACGAAACTGCCCTGGTGCGGTGACTTCGTCGAGACGGCGATCGCGCTGACGCTGCCGCACGAGCCGCTGCCGCAAAACCCCTATCTCGCCCGCAACTGGCTGAAGTTCGGCGTCGAGCTCGGCTTCCCGGCGCTCGGCGCCGTCGCCGTGTTCTGGCGCGGAGCGAAGACGGGCATCTCGGGCCACGTCGGCTTCGTGCGCGCCACCCGCAAGTCCGACGGCGCCATCGTCGTGCGCGGCGGCAACCAGGACAACGCCGTCACCGACGCGCTCCTCGCCGACGGGCGCCTGCTCGGCTACCGCTGGCCCGCGACCTTCGAGCTGCCGACCAGGCGCGCCCGCGAAGTGGAAACGATGCAGGAGCTGTCGACCGACGAGGCGTGAGCGGCGGAGACGCCGCGGCGACCCGATCCTCTGCATCCGGGGGTTGCGCCCGGAGCTCCTGACCGGCATGAGGGGGCCAACCCCGAACGGCCGAGGAGCGCCCATGGACCGGATCATCGACAGCCGCGGCGTGCGCCTCGCCACCGAAAGCTCCGGCACCCGCGGCCCCGCGCGCCCCGGCGCGCCCGCTGATCCGGCGATCGTCCTCGTCATGGGGGCGATCGCCTCCCGGCTCGGCTGGCCGGACGCACCGTGCGCGGGGCTTGCGGCCGGGCGCCGCTTCGTCGTCCGCACCGACTACCGCGACACCGGCGCCTCGACAACGCGCCCGCCCGGGCCGGCCGACTACGCCATCGCGGACCTCGGACATCAAGGACCTGGCGGACGACCTCGTCGCCGTGCTCGACGGGCACGATCTGCCGTCGGCGCACCTCGTCGGCCTGTCGCTCGGCGGCTATCTCTCTCAGATGGTGGCGCTCGACCACCCGGCCCGCGTCACCTCCTTGACGCTGATCGCCTCCGAGCCCCTCGGCTGGGACGGCCCGCCGCTGCCCACCTTGTCGCCGGCGATCCTCGACCACTTCGGCACGCTCGCCGCCCTCGACTGGTCCGACCGGGCGGCGGTGGCGGCCTTCCTGCTGGAGATCGACCGGCTCTGCGCCGGCCCGCGCCACCCGTTCGACGCCGCGGGGGCGCGCCGCCGGATCGACGCGGTGCTGTCCCGCACGGGTTCGATCGCCAGCGCCTTCAACCACGCGACCGCCCCGGTCGCCCGCGACTGGACCGGCCGCTTCCGGTCGATCACCGCCCCCACCCTCGTCATCCACGGCAGCGCCGACCCGGTGCTGCCGCCGGAGAACGGCCGCGCGCTCGCCGAAAGTCTCGGCGCCCGCCTGCACCTCCTGGAAGGCGTCGGCCACGAACTGCCGGAGGCGGAGATCGCGGGGCTGGTGGGGGTGATTGCGGGGTTTACGGGGGAGGCGGGGTGAGGAGGGGGCAACTGCTGGGGCGGCGGGCGCGGCCGGCCGCGAGGGGAGGAGGAGGCGCTCGCGCAATTGACCGGAGCGGCCCTGTTCCGTTAGCGGGGCTCGAAGCGATCCTCAACGCTATAAAGAAACACTTCCCCGGTCGCTTCTACGTCGCCTGGAGCGTACATCGAAGGAAGATGGCAAACAATCTCTAAATTAGAGACTGCAAGCGCAGCAATACCAAGACCAAGAGCATGGGGTTTTGAACCAATTGCCAAGCCAGTTACCGACATCGCCAGTCTCTGAAGACAAAATTCTCGTGATTTAGTGGCAACCGAAACTGCATCTTCAAGCTTTGCGCTGCTAGATTGGGTGATTGGTAGCGCCTCCAATTCACTCAAGAGGCGCCTGTCCACCTTTATGGCACTAATGTTGATACGCGTCGGCTCGTCTTCGATAGAGAATATAGCGATCTGTATCGGCTCATAGCGTTCAATAAATGGCACCGAGGCACTTATCTCCGCGCCAAGCGAAACAATGAGCCCCCTTGCGTCGGGAATGAAGTTCGACGCCTCCAAATATGGCAACTGAACTGAGGCCCAATCGCCTTCGCCACTGCTCCATGACATTGGAGCATTATTGCCATAGTCACTAGATTGCTTATATGATCCTGACGAGTATATAAAATCTATGGACTTCACATACTCATTGCGAAATGACATTGCCATAAGGTAAAGTATGTATTTCTTCGGCATGCAACTAATATCGATCAGAATATCTAGAGGGCGACCAGCTTCTTTGCGCGATTCTCTAAGATGTTCTCTTATAATTTGAAAATTCTGATCGTAGTGGAGTGAGGCCGCTAATTTAAATATCACGATCTTCTCGTGGCGCAACTCCTCAAGTCGTCGGATACAAAGGCGCTTTGCTTCAGCACGGACCGAGTCACCGCTATCAAAAACCCAGACCTCCCAACGAGTCGGTATGCTTGGAAGGACTTCGAAAGCCTTCGTTGCACGGCTTTCCCAACTCGCGACGCCGATACAAATGTCATATTTATGACGGAGACGATTCGGCTGAAATGCACCCTGTCGAACGGCCAATGGCCCAATGGATATTGTCTGCTCAATCATCTTCGCTCACATCAAATTGAAGCTTCAGTTGCTGATCGGAGGTTGGAGTGATTTCCGCAAGCTCGGCAGCCCAAGCTCTTGGTGTCAGACGAGAGCCGGGCATGCACAGGGCCGCCAAATCTTTAGCGTCAATGCTGACAGCTTCATACGCACCGCGATAAGAAAACATGAAGTGCGGAGCCAACCTCCGGTGTAGACGAAAGGCTACCGCCTTGGCGGCAGCCGACGCGTAAACAGGGAACTCCGCGCCCTCCTCATCTCGCTGTCGGACCGGCATCTGGCGCAGGTAACCGGCTAATTCTGCCTGCCTGATTGTCTCACGGAGATAATCCAGCGCCTTCGACGTCACCCCCTCAGACCGAACTCCGCCGCGCAGTACAAAGACGCCCCGTTCAGCGCGCCCCATGACGCCCGAGTCATGGGGGTTACATTGGAGGATAGACGTATACACACCGAGGCCTTCGATCAGCCTAGTAACAGCATTTGCCTCAATATCAATGCGATTCGCGATGCCGTCGAAATAGGCCTCGCTGGCTCTGTAGATGCCCTCGGTTTGATGGTGGGTCGATGTGCGGGAGCCAGAGAAGGTGAAGCGCGAAAGCTGGCGGGTGTCGGTCGGATCACCGCTTACTGCCCGCGTTTGGCTTGAATATATTTCTCCCATTATCTCAAGAAAATCTCGGATCGACCCGTCCGCAAGTGATAATATGATACTGCGTCCTGCTAGTGGTAATTTGCGAAATCCCAGTGTCGCCGCTAGATGCAGAAGGGCGCCGACCTGCTTGCGCCGAATCCATGCCTGTACAGATTGGTGGCGAAGATCCTCTGCGTACTTGCCTACGTTCTTAAGTGCATCATCGCTTAGGTGGGCCGTAAAGCTACCTTCCCGCCCGCGCCAATGAAGAAGCAGCCACGTCTGATAATAGGGGAGCCATTCCGCATTCCCGACAGCAGGCTCTTCCACTAGCTTCGGACTTACACGCTTCATCACCTTCACGACTGTGTGAGCTGCCTCCACTAGCTTGTCGGCAAGCGTGCTAGTTGACCGTTGAATTATTATTCGAATTGTTTCGTTTACATCTTGCACCCCTAGACGGACATCGAGAGGGAATATTCTTTCCACGTTGAATTGCCTGTCACCACGCGCTTCCAGGGGTAGCGAGTATAAAAGCCGGAGGCCAACCACTGCCTGACACAGTTGCCGAAAATCCTTAGAATTACGCTCGTCAAGCGACACTACCCGCCGATCGGCATCGGTCAACTGCTGCTGAGGAATGTAGGTGCTACGGCTTTCGAGGAATGACCCAACGGAACTCACGACCCACGAAATCGGGAAACGCGCCTTGCGCACGAGCGAGTTTATTGACCGCTGCTGGGCGAGGCTCAAGACCTCGCAATCGTCCAGACAAAACTTGAAACCCGGAGCGTATCCCTCCTTATCGCTGCCCCGAAGCCGAATGATTCCCGAGAGGCGGCTGGTTACAAAACTTAGAAGTTCATTGGGCTCCCGCGCAGGAAGGATGTCGACGAATGCTCTCAGGTGACCTCTTCCGCTGGCCTCATTCATGCGTCGGACCAAATCTCGGAACAGGCGAGCGGTAGAGATGAAGGTGGCAGGAACTACATCCGCGAATGCTGCAAGATTTGGAAATTCTTCGAATATCTCCTCTACAAGGCGCAGCTCATGTGCAGCAGCGTAGGTAACGTGAGCCAACAGTCGAAGTTCGTGACAGGCGGTGATCGCCCGCTCAAGGCATGACAGCTCAACCATGAGGGAAAAGAAGCGATAAAACTCAAGTTCCGGATTGGGAGCATCGGGAAACATCCCACCCCAATCCACTAGACTCATAGAGGATGATATATGATCCGGGAATCGGAGATAAAGTCCGATGTGCCTAAAATCGCTCACAGATCGCTGCATTAACAGCGACTCGTTGTTTACAAGGTCATCCCAGCAAATACTTTTAAGTAGAGTTGTCTTTCCACTACCCCGACTTCCGCGGACGAATGTCGATTTTTCCTGAGACAGTTGTTCTGAAGTTGGCGTGAACCAGATGAGCGGCCGCCCGTCACTGTGGTGCTCCCAGCGAGTTGGGCGAAATGGGTTGATTTGTATGCTCATCAGACCGTTGCCCTCACAATCCAATTCCGCGCCGCTAGGTCCTTGTTGTCCACGAGAACACTTCCGTCGGCACTCAGAAGCTCAATGATCTCTACGACCTCATCGTTGCTTACAGATGAATCGATTGTTTTCGCGAATTGAATCAAATCTCCCCAGAAACACTCTCCGTGATTTAGTATGTGTGCATAGATTCGTGCCAAGCTACGATTAGTGGAGCGACGTCGAGAACCGATCAGGGGAATTGACCTAGTTTCAAGACGTTTGACAGTTCCCGAAAGGAAGCGGAACGGAATAATTTCGCACGCCAGCGGAAGGCCGCTCTGCATGAACACAATCTCGACGATGTTGAAACCATCTGCGGCAGCGGGTGCGGATATCACTACCAGCGGGGCGCCTTGACCAGTATGAACCACCTCTATGGGATCTTCATGGATATGTCCGTGCAGGTATACGCACGGGCGATCACAGCCGACGAGCGCCCCCCGCAGAGATCCGGAATTCACTAGTTCCGTGTAAGGCGCCAAGCGGGTGGTGCGCTGTGGGAGCAGGTTGTGGTGCGCCACCAAGATCGGCAGTGAAGTCGGCGAGCACTCATGGACAGCAGTTGCAACAGATGAAATTGTTTCTGCATCGAATGCCGGAGTATCGAGTTGTCGATCATAATATATCTTTTTAGCTGCCAAATTTACACTGATTACAGACTCAATAGCATTCTTTATAGCGTCGCGAAACTCTGTGGGGATATGCTCCGGTTCTCCGCAACCCCAGCAACTATTTAGAAGATGTATCGTTGCATTGGCGGTAGAATTAGAAATGTCAAAAGAGATCGGCTTGTCGGTTGCAAAACGGGACGCCCCAACCGCAGTCATCGCGTCGGACAGGGTCTTAAATTTGCCTACGATCCCCTGGGACAGGGCAAGCGACCTATCCACGTCGTGGTTGCCCGGCACAAAGCCGGTAGGCAGATCTTGAAACTTGCCGCCTTTTCCAAGCTCCAGTGCATCGGTCAGATATTCAGCGCACTTGGCAAAACCTAAAAGATTGCCATGGTCTGTCAAGTCACCCATAAATAACAGCGCATCAATCGTACCACTCGAAAGCTCAGAATGAATTCTTTGTACTACAGCCTTCAGAGGCAGCGAAGATAATCTGCTTTTTAAGCTGCTCGGGAATTTCGAATCTTTGTCATCTATTGCCCGACTTGCCGTAGAAGCACTGGGATAATGCACATCTCCAACTTGAATAATTCTTAATTTTAGGAGCATTTTAGTTGCCAAGACGTCCTTGAGGGGGGCCCACGTTGAGGCGCTCTCCGAAGTTATCCGAAGCAGGGCCGCGAGGCGAGCGGTCTGGCAACCGACTCGTGGACTTATATTGGCGTGTCCTGTGGGGATTTGACCGCGCACCTCTAGCAACCCCTCGACAACCTATAACTCATCGGCTATGCATCCATCCCATAGCCGGAGGGTGATGGGTTGCAGACGGTGCAAACTCAGGACGCCGTCTTCCGATCGCTGGCGGATCCGACGCGGCGCGGGTTGTTCGAGCGGTTGTGCCGGGACGGGGAGCTCACCGTCGGGGCGCTGACGGCGGGCGCCGGGGTGTCGCAGCCGGCGGTGTCGAAGCATCTCGCCGTGCTGAAGCAGGCGGGCCTGGTGGCCGACCGGCCGTCCGGGCGGCAGATCCACTACCGCGCCGAGCCCGCCGCGCTCGCCCCCCTCACCGACTGGGCCGCCACCATGGCCGGCTTCTGGCAGGCCCGCTTCGACCGTCTCGACACCCTGCTCGAAAGGATGGACCGGTGAGCGCACGCCCCCCTGCCCGCACCTCTGCCGCCGCTGCAGCCCCCCTGCCCGACGCCCCGTCCGCCCGGGCCGAGGCCCCGTCCGATGCCCCGTCTTACGGGCAAGAGGGCGAGACGGTGTCGGTCGTCGTCGAGCGGGAGTTCGCCCACCCGCCGGAAAAGCTCTGGCGGGCGCTGACGACGCCGCAGCTGATGGCGGAGTGGCTGATGGAGAGCGCGTTTGCCCCCGTCGTCGGCGCGCGCTTCCAGTTCCGGGCCGAGTGGGGCACCGTCGACTGCGAGGTGCGCGACGTGGAGCCGCTGTGCCGGCTCGCCTACACGTGGGACGCGTATTCGCTCAAAAGCGTCGTCACCTTCACGCTGACGCCGACCGCCGGCGGCACGCGGCTCAAGATGGAGCAGACGGGCTTCCGGCCGAACCAGACGCCGTTCCTCGAGGGGGCGCGTGCCGGCTGGCCGCGCTTCCTCGGCAACCTCGACGCCCTTCTGGCGCGCACGCCGTGACGCGCGAGCGCGGGGGCAAGCCGGGGGCTGCGGGCGGGGCGCCGGCGGGGAAGGCGCGTGCGGGCAAGGCGCGCTCGGGGGAGGCCCTCGCGGCGGAGGCGCCCGCGGGGGAGGCTCCGGCTTCCGGCGGGCCGGTGCTGCTGTCGGGCGGCAATCCGCAGATCGCCAAGGGGTATGGCGACGGGCCGGTGCAGGCCTACATCGCCGCCATGCCGGGCTGGAAGAGCGCCATCGGCCGGCAGATCGACGAGATCGTCACCGCCACCGTGCCGGGGGTGGCGAAGGCGGTGAAGTGGAACTCGCCGCTCTATGGCGTCGAGGGGAACGGCTGGTTCCTCGGTCTGCACTGCTTCAACGCCTACGTGAAGGTGTCGTTCTTCCGCGGCGCGCGGCTCGACCCACCACCACCGGGGCCGTCGAAGCAGGCGGACGTGCGCTATCTCGACATCCGCGAGGACGGCTTCGACGCGGCGCAGTTCGCCGCGTGGGTGCGCCAGGCGAGCCGGCTGCCGGGGGAGAAGATGTGAGGGAGGCGGCGTGAGCGCGGGCGGGGCTTTCGCTGCCGTTCAGGCCTTGCAGTAGCGGGCGAGGAAGGTCGCCACCGCTTCGTCGACGTGGGCGGCGATCTCGGCCTCGCCGGGGGGCTCGCGGACGTCGTAGAGGAGCTCGTTGACGAGGCCGGCCTGCAAGAGCATCTGCAGCTGCGCCGCGGCGAGGCGCGGGTCCGGCGCAATGAGCCGGCCGGCGCGGACGTGCGCCTCGATGAAGCGGGTGAACTTTTCCACGCCGCGGCCGGGGCCGTCCTCGTAGAAGGCGCGGCCGACCGCCGGGATGCGCTCGGAAATGCCCATCACCGTCCGGACCGCGCGGATGTTGGCCGGCCGGACGATGAAGGCGACGAGCGTGCGGCCCATGCGCTTCAGGCTTTCGGCGACGTCGGGATCGTCGGCGTCGAGGTCGAAGCGGCTTTTGAAGCGCGCGCGCTCGTCGGCGATCATCGCCGCAAACAGCGCCTCCTTCGAGTCGAAATAGACGTAGAGCGTGCCCTTCGAGACGCCGGCCGCCCGCGCGATCGCCCCCATCGCGGCGGCGTCGAAGCCGAGCTCCATGAACACGCCGTGGGCGCCCTCGAGGATCTGCCGGCGCTTGGCCGGGTCGGCGCCGGGGGGGATGGGGTCGGGAGCGTCGGGGGCGTGGGCGGCGCCGGCGGCCTCCCCGGCGCCCGTGGCCGCGCCGGCGCCCGCGGCGGCGCCGGAGCGCACGGCGGCACCACGCTCGGCCGAGCCTCGCCCCTTGTCCGCAGCCTTCGTCATGCCCCTCCCCCACCGCTCCGGCCGTCGCTGCCGGATCGTCCCGGCCGGGTCCGTCGTCCCCCGCCGACCGCCCCCGCGGCCTTGACCGCGGGGCGCCCGCGGACTACGAACCTACGTTGACCGAACCGTTCGGTCAACGTACCGGGACGAGCCGTCCGCCCAGCGAGCCTTGCCATGACCGAGCCGCTTCCGCCCACCCCCGCCGCCGCCCCGCCGTCCGGCCCCGCCGACGGTGGACCGGGCGCGGGACGGACGCCGGTCGCGTTGACGTCCGCGCCGGGAGCGGCCCATCCGCCGCTCGCCACGGCGGGCGTGTCGGGCGGTGCGCCGGCCGGGGTGCCGGCGACGCACGGTCCCTCGGGGGCGAGCCCGCCGCCGGAGGCGGTGCGGCTCAGCCACGCGCAGATCCGCACCATCCTGATCGGCGTCATCCTGGCGATGTTCCTCGGCGCGCTCGACCAGACGATCGTCGTCACCGCGCTGCCGACGATCGGCCGCGAGATGCAGTCGGTCGAGCAGCTGTCGTGGGTGGTGACGGCCTATCTCCTCACCGCCACGGCGGCCACGCCGATCTACGGCAAGCTCAGCGACATCCACGGCCGCCGCGTCATCCTGTTGATCGCCATCGGCATCTTCCTCGTCGGCTCGGTGGCGTGCGCGCTTTCGACCGACATCCGCGTGCTGATCCTCGCCCGCGCCCTGCAGGGAGCGGGTGGCGGCGGGCTGATCTCGCTCGGCCAGACGATCGTCGCCGACATCATCCCGCCGCGCGAGCGCGGCCGCTACATGGCCTATTTCGCCGCCGTGTTCATGACCGCCTCGATCGCCGGCCCGGCGCTCGGCGGCATCCTGTCGGAGCACCTGCACTGGTCGGCGATCTTCTGGATCAACCTGCCGCTCGGGCTTGCCGCCTACCTGCTCACCAACCGCGTGCTGAAGCAGATCCCGAAGTTCCACCGCCCGCGCCGCATCGACTATGCCGGGGCGGGGCTGATGCTGGCGGCCACGTTCACGCTGATGCTGGCGCTCAGCTGGGGCGGCGTCGACTATGGGTGGGGGTCGGCGCAGATCCTTGGGCTCGTCGCCCTGTCGGTGCTTTTGTGGGCGGCGTTTGCCTGGCGGCTCGCTGGTGCGCCGGAGCCGTTCGTGCCGATCAGCCTGCTCGCCAACCGCATCGTCTCCACCGGCGTCGGCGCGGTCCTGTTCGCCGTCGGCACGATGGTGGCGCTGTCGGTGTTCCTGCCGCTCTATTTCGAGGCGGTGTTCGGCTTCACGGCGGCCGAATCGGGCCTCGCGCTGATCGCCCACATGGCCGGCACCGTGACGGGCGCGCAGATCGCCGGCCGCATCATGGGGCGCACCGGCCGCTACAAGACGACGGCCGTGGTCGGCCTCGCGGTGGCGGCTACGACAGCCTTGGCGATGGCCGCCTGGCCGCCGCTCGGCCTGTGGCAGATGGAGGTGATGATCGCCATCCTCGGCATGGGCCTCGGCGTCATCTACCCGATCTCCACCGTCTCGGTGCAGAACGCCGTGCCGGCGCACCAGATGGGCACCGCCACCGGCATCCTCAACTTCGCCCGCTCGCTCGGCGGCGCACTGGTGGTGCCGGCGTTCGGGGCGCTGTTCCTCGCCGGCGCCGCGGTGGCCGATGGCATGACCACCCAGGAGGTGGTGCTGTCCGGCACGCTCGCCGGCGCGGATATCGCGCCGGCCTTCCGCAGCGTCTTCCTGGCGACCGCCGCCGGTGCGCTGATCGCCTGCCTGTTCATGGCGACGATCCCCGAGCTACCGCTGCGCGGCCACGAGACGGTGAAGGCCTGAACGGGCGGGCGTCACGCGAGACCGTGCCTCCCGGCTGGCGCAACCGGTGCGGCTGCGGCTACACTCGCACCAGCGCCGCCGCCCGGCCGCGTGGCTGGGGAGGCCGCCCACACCATCATGCGACCCGGTGAAACCGACACCGCCGAACAGGCCCGCACCGCCAAGACCGGTCCAGCCAAGACCGGTCAAGCCAAGACCGGCCTCGGCAAGACCAGCGCATCTCCCGCCGGCGGCGCATCGACCGGCTTCGCATCGACCGGCTCTGCCGCCTCGGCCGCGAGCGAGGTCGAGCGCTTCCTCGCCGACCACCCCGAGACCGAGACGGTCGAGCTCCTGATCACCGACACCTGCGGCGTACTGCGCGGCAAGTGGGCGCCGGTCGCCACGCTGTCGAAGGCGTTCGGGGCGGGGGTGAATTTCCCGCTGTCGGTGTTCGGCATCGACGTCTGGGGCCGCGAGGTGATGGAGACCGGGCTGCACGTCGACACCGGCGATCGCGACGGCTTCTGCCGCGCCGTGCCCGGCTCGCTGAAGCCGGTGCCGTGGGCGGCGCACCCCACCGCCCAGGCGGTGCTGACCATGCACACCGAGCGCGGCGTGCCCTTCCACGGCGACCCGCGCACCCGGCTCGAGGCCGTCGTCGAGCGGCTCGCCGGCGCCGGTCTCGCGGCGGTGTGCGCCTTCGAGCTCGAGTTCTATCTGCTCGACCCGGCCGCCCCCGCCCACGTCACCGGCACGCCGGCGCCGGTGCGGGCCGAGCCGAACGGGCCGGAACGCACCAATGTGCTGGCGCTCGCCGACCTCTCCGCCCACGGCCGGCTGTTCGGCGACATCCGCGCCCACGCCAAGGCGCAGGGGCTGCCGATCGATACCATCGTCAAGGAGGCAGCGCCGGGACAGTTCGAGGTCAACCTCAAGCACCGCGGTGACGCGCTGGCGGCCGCCGACGACGTCGTGCTGCTGAAGCGGTTGATCGCGGAGACCGCCGCCACCCACGGCCTGAAGGCGAGCTTCATGGCGAAGCCCTTCATGGGCTGGGCCGGCAACGGCATGCACGTCCACGCGAGCCTCGTCGACACCAGCGGCCAGAACGTCTTCGCCGTACCCACCACCGGCGAGCCGCTGCTCGAGGCGGCGATCGCCGGGCTGGTCGAGACGATGGCGGCCTCCACCCTCCTGTTCGTGCCGACCTGGAACGGCTTCCGCCGCCTGCAGCCCGGCTCCTACGCGCCGACGCGCGCCGCCTGGGGCCACAACAACCGCTCGGTCGCCGTGCGCGTGCCGGCATCGCCGCCGGAGGCGCGCCGGCTCGAGCACCGCATCGCCGGAACCGACGCCAACCCCTATCTGGTGCTCGCCGCCGTGCTGGGCGGCATGCTCGAAGGCATCGAGCGCGGGCTGACGCCGCCGCCGCCGACCGACCGCAACGGCTACGAGGAGCCCGCGCCGTCGCTGCCCGCGACGATGGCCGAGGCGATCCGGCTGTTCGAGCGCTCCGACTTCGTGCGGCGCGTCTTCGGCGTCGAATACCGCTCGCTGTTCGCCGCCGTGAAGAAGGCGGAGATGGCGGCCTTCCAGGCGGAGATCACGCCGCTGGAGCGCTCGACCTATCTGTGAGGAGGCCGCGCCTTGCGCCGGCGGGCTTTTCTGTGAGGAGCCCGCGCCTTCCGCCGGCGGGCTTTCCGCGTCGCGGCACCTTGCGCCGGGCTGGCGAGTTGCGGCGCCTTGCCGGCTTGGCGCTTTACCCTGTCGGCGATCTCGCCCAAAATCGGATGGTGCCATGACCAACCGACGCAGCCGCCATCGCTCACAGATCCTTCGCGTCGACCGTCGCGGAATTTTGCGATAGACGCTGGCTCGGCCCGGGGATGACCGGCCCAACAGTACGGGACACTTCACCAATGACGGATTCAGTCACCCGCCGCGACGCCTTCGCCTCGGCCGCCGCGCTGACGCTCGGCGTCGCCACTGTCGTGGCCGCCACCAGCGAGGCGGACGCCGATCAGCCGAACATGCGCAACGCGCTCGCTTCGCTGGAGGACGCCCGCCGCTACCTGCAGAATGCCGCGCAGAACAAGGGCGGCCACCGCGCCCGGGCCCTCGATCTCACCAGCCAGGCGATCGGCGAGGTCCGCGCCGGCATCCGCTTCGCGGGCGGCTGACGGGGCCGGAAAGAACGGGAGCGCCCCGACTTTGCCTTCTCTCGGGTCTCGCCGGAGAAGGTGTTTGAAGGGCGGATGAGGGTCCGCTCCGCAGGAGCGCGAGCAACCTCGCGCACGTGAGACGGCGCGCTGTGCGCGCCGTCTCCGTCCCGCGCTTAGCGCCACCTTCTCCCGCGAGGCGGGAGAAGGAACGACCCAGTTCTCCCGCGAAGCGGGAGAAGGGATGACACAGCCGACGGTGACGGTGGCCTGTCCCCCCCTAGACCGCCTTGCGGCGGGTCCAGGCGCGGGTGCCGGCGGCGGGCTCGGGGCGGCCGACGGGCTGGGTGTAGAGTTCGACTTCCGCCGTATCGCCCTTCGAGAGACGGGCGCGCGTCGGCTCGTGGGTGACGACGAAGGCGTCGACGCCGCAGCGGATCATTAGCGGGATCTGGTCGAGCAGCACGTTGCCGACGGCCCGCAGCTCGCCCTGATAGCCGAGGTGCTCGCGCAGGACGCGGGCGTAGGAGAAGCCGCGGCCGTCGGTGAAGGCCGGGAAGTCGATGGCGATCGCCGCCAGCCGGTCGAGATCGGGGCCGAGCTTTTCCGGGTCGTCGCCCGGCTTCACCAAGACGCCGATGGGGCGCGGGTCGACAACGAGCGCCTCGCGCTCGGCGAGCCAGCGAGCGAAGGGCAGGAATGCCCTGCCCTCCGCCGGGATGGGCGCCGCCGCGTCGAGGATCACCCAGTCGTCCGGCACGAAATGGCCGTCGCGGAACACGTCTGCGGTCATGGTACTTAGCCTGTCAGATGCCGCTGCCATCCGCCTCGCGGCCGACGAGGCCGAGGTGGATGCCGCATTCCGTCTTCTCGCTGCCGCGCCAGCGGCCCGAGCGCTCGTCCTCGCCAGCGACCACGCGGTCGGTGCAGGGCATGCAGCCGATCGACGGGAAGCCTTGGGCGACCAGCGGGTGGGCCGGCAGGTCGTGCAGCGCCGCATAGGCCTCGAGTTCGGCGCGCGACCACGCGGCGAGCGGGTTCACCTTGATGCGCGCCGCCTCGACCTCGAAGCGGGCGAGCCCGTCGCGGCCGGCCGACTGGAAGCGCTTGCGGCCGGTGATCCAGGCGTCGAAGCCGTCGAGCGCCCGGGCGAGCGGCTCGACCTTGCGGATCTGGCAGCAGAGGTTGGGGTTCTGCAGCCACAGCCCGCCCTCGGCGTCGAGTTCCGCGAGGCGCACCGGGTCCGGCTTCACCGAGCGCACGTCGGTGAGGCCGAGGCGGGCGATCAGTCGGTCGCGGTGGCGCAGCGTCTCCGGGAAGTGCTTGCCGGTCTCGAGGAAGATCACCGGTGTCGACGGGTCGACGTCGGCGACGAGCTTCAGCATCACAGCGGCGTCGGCGCCGAAGCTCGAGACCAGCGCGATGCGGCTCGGGAACAGGGTGTGGATGGCGAGGTCGAGCGTTGCCTCGGCGGAGAGACCGCCGTGCGCTGCCTCGAGTTCCGCCGCCCGGATGCGGGCGAGGGTCTCGACGTCGGTCGGTGTCGCCAGGGACGTACCCTGGTGCACCGGCTCGGCGATCGCGTAATCAACGCGTGCCATAGAGCGCTTCCTTGAACGGTGCCTCGCCCACCCGCCTCAGCGCGAGGAGGAAGGGTTCGGCCGGATCGCGGCGGACCGCGAGATAGGTGTCGACGATGGTCTCGATGGCGTCCGGCACCTGGTCGGCGAGGAACCCCGGGCCGATGATGGAGCCGATCGCGGCGTCGGCGCCGGGGGCACCACCGAGGGTGATTTGGTAGAACTCCTCGCCCTTCCGATCGACACCGAGAATGCCGATATGGCCGACGTGGTGGTGGCCGCAGGCGTTGATGCAGCCGGAGATCTTCACCGACAGCGGGCCGATGTCGCGCTGCCGCCCGGCATCGCCGAAGCGCTCGGAGATCGACTGGGCGATCGGGATCGAGCGGGCATTGGCGAGCGCGCAGTAGTCGAGGCCCGGGCAGGCGATGATGTCGGTGACGAGACCGGCATTGGCGGTGGCGAGGCCCATCGAGACGAGGCGGGCGAAGACGTCCGGCACGTCGTCCAGCGCCACGTGCGGCAGGATCAGGTTCTGCTCGTGGCTGACGCGCAGCTCGTCGAAGCCGAAGGCTTCGGCGAGGTCGGCGACGGCGTCCATCTGGTCGGCCGTGGCATCACCCGGGATGCCGCCGATCGGCTTCAGCGAGATCGTCATCGAGGTGTAGCCGGGCACCCGGTGCGGATGCAGGTTCTGCGCGCAGAACAAAGCGAGCGCCGGGTCGGACGCTTTGGCGGCATCGAGCGTCTCGCTGGTCTCCGGGCGCGGCGGCATCGCCGGCAGGGCGAAGTAGGCCTCGATGCGGCGGATTTCCTCGGCCGGCACGGTCAGCGAACCGCCCTTCAGCCGCGCGTACTCCTCCTCGATGTCGGCGCGGATGTCGGCCTCGCCGGTCTCGTGGACGAGGATCTTGATGCGCGCCTTGTACTTGTTGTCCCGGCGGCCGTAGCGGTTGTAGACGCGCAGCACGGCTTCGAGATAGGCGAGCAGCTCCGTCTCCTCGATGAAGGGACGGATCAGCTTGGCGATCATCGGCGTGCGGCCCTGGCCGCCGCCGACCCAGACCTCGTAGCCCTTGCCGCCGTCCGGGCCGCGGACGAGCTGCAGGCCGATGTCGTGGAAGCGGATCGCCGCCCGGTCGGTGGCCGCACCCGACACCGCGATCTTGAACTTGCGCGGCAGGAACGAGAATTCCGGGTGGATCGACGACCACTGGCGGATCACCTCGGCGATCGGCCGCGGGTCGGCGATCTCGTCGGCGGCGGCACCGGCGAAATGGTCGGCGGTGGTGTTGCGGATGCAGTTGCCGGAGGTCTGGATGGCGTGCATCTCGACGTCGGCGAGGAGCTGCAGCACCGCCGGAATGTCGCGCAGAGCCGGCCAGTTGTACTGGATGTTCTGGCGCGTGGTGAAATGGCCGTAGCCCTTGTCGAACTCGCGGGCGATGCGGGCGAGCATCCGCATCTGCCGCGATGACAGCGTGCCGTAGGGGATGGCGACGCGCAGCATGTAGGCGTGCAGCTGCAGGTAGACGCCGTTCATCAGCCGGAGCGGACGGAACTCCTCCTCCGACAGCTCGCCGGACAGGCGGCGGGCCACCTGGTCGGTGAACTGCTCGGTGCGCTGGCGCACGAAGGCCGAGTCGAACTCGTCGTACCGGTACATCAGTCTTGTCCTGTCAGGGTCTCGGGCGGCCGAACTTCTCGCGGCCAAATCTCACGCAGCGACAGATGCGTCGAACGCCTGGGGAACCACGTCGGTGCGGGCGGTCGGCCCGAAGGCGCGGATCTTCTCGCGGAAGCGGATGGGCACCGGGCCGCGCGGGCCGGTGGTGACGTCGATCGCATAGGGGCCGAGGATGATGCGGGCGCGGTTGGCCGCCTCGCCGACGGCTTCTGCCGCGGCGATCGCCTCGGCGCCCTCGAAGACGCGGGCCTCGGAGATGCGCTCGACCCAGCGGTCGTGGGACCCAAGAAACACGACGATGCCGTCCGACAGGCGGTTGGCGGTGATCGTCTGCAGCGTCGAAGCAGCGGCCTTCTGCATGGTGATCCTCGTCTCTGTTCAGGCGGCCGCCGAAGGCGGCGCGATGGGGTTCAGGCGGCCGCGAAGGCGGCGAAGCGGGCGGAAGCCGGGGCGGTGGCAAGCTGCTCGGCGGTGGAGAGGTCGGCGTGGGCGACGACGTCGCCGACGACGATGAGGACGGGGCCGGCGACGTCGTCGCGGTCGGCGAGCGCGGCGAGATCGGCGACGGTACCGGCGAGCACGCGCTCGCCGGGCTGGCTGGCGTTCTCTATTGCCGCGACCGGGGTGGCAGACGACAGCCCGGCCTCGACGAGGCGCGCGGCGACGGCGGCGGCCACCGTCTTGCCCATGTAGACGGCGACGGTGGCACCGGAGAGAGCGAGGCCGGCCCAGCCGGGCAGCGTGTCGCCATCGCGGTCGTGACCGGTGGCGAAGACGAGGCTGGAGGCGACGCCGCGCAACGTCAGCGGCAGGCGGATTGCGGCCGCGGCGGCCACCGCCGCCGTCACCCCCGGCACGACGGCGTGGCCGATGCCGGCGGCCTTCAGCGCCGCCATCTCCTCGCCGGCGCGGCCGAAGACGAGCGGGTCGCCGGCCTTCAGGCGGACGACGCGCTTGCCCTCGCGGCCGAGGTCGACCAGGAGGTCGTTGATCCTGTCCTGCGGGACGGAGTGGGCACCCTTCGCCTTGCCGACGGAGATGCGCTCGGCATCGCGGCGGCCCATGGCGACGACGGCGGCCGGCACCAGGCGATCGTGGACGATGACGTCGGCCTCCTGCAGCAATCGCTGGGCGCGCAGCGTCAGGAGGTCCTCGGCGCCGGGGCCGGCGCCGACGAGCCAGACGAAGCCGGCGTCGTCCTGGCTGCCGTTCAGCAGGCGGGCCGCCTCGGCGCGGGCCTCGCGCTCCTGGCCGGCGTAGACGCGGTCGGCGACGGCGCCGGAGAAGAAGCGCGCCCAGAAGCGGCGCTTGCCGTCGGCGTCCGGGATGACACGGGCGACGGTGCCGCGGAAGGACTGCGCCAGACGGGCGAGCGCGCCCGTCTCCGGCGGCAGCATCGCCTCGATGCGGGCGCGGATGTGCCGGGCGAGCACCGGGCCGGTGCCGGTCGAGCCGATGGCGACCGCGACGGGGGCGCGGTTGACGATGGCGGGAACGTAGAAGTCGCAGAGCTCCGGGCGGTCGACGACGTTGACGGGCACGCCGGCGGCCCGCGCCACGGCGGCGATGCGGGCATCCTCGGCCTCGTCGCCGCTGGCGACGAAGGCGAGGGCGGCGCCGTCGAGATCGGCGGGGGCGAAGGCGCGGGCTTCCAGCGTGGCGCCGACAGTGGCGGCGGTCGCGACGAGTTCGTCGGACGGCTCCGCCGCGACGACCAGCAGAAGGGCTTGCGTCTCGGCGAGAAGCCGCAGCTTCGCCGGCGCCTCGTGGCCGCCACCGACCAAAAGCACGCGCCGGCCCGCAACCTTGTAGAAGGCCGGGAAGACGGCGAGGCGGTGGGTCTCGGAGGCGGCGGGCGACGACATGGGGCGTCCTTCGGGAGCGACATCGGCTGCTGCGGGAGTGACCGACCGGGCCTCAGAGGGAGGCGTCCGGCCGGCACTTCGCGGCGAATGTCATTCTCGGGGGAGAGCGCCACAGGGAGAAGAATTCCGATGCCCCTCCCGCGGGCCAGGGCGAAAGGTTGCGCCCCGCCAAGGCGGATCGGGAGAATGCGAATCCAACCGTTCCAAACTGGCCGCTGCGGGATCGGCAGCAGGGGCCGCCGGGATGGCCGCTGGGCGACCGGCCGTCGCCTCAGGGGATGACGAAGGTCCGCTCGGCCGTGAGTACGGTCGCACCGGCACGCGCGACGGTGTAGCGGCCGCGATATTCGCCGGACGGCCAGGCGTCGCCGCGGCGCTTGCGGCCGGTGAAGATCATCCACTCCGCCTTGTCGCGGTCGAGCGGCTCGGCGGTCTGCTCGGCGATGACGGTGCCGTCCGGGGCGAGGAGGCTGAGTTTCTGCACGTCGCCACCCTTCAGGCCGATGGCGCGGGTGAAGAAGACGAGCGCCGGGGCGTCGGCGCCGGGCGGCGTGGCGGCGATGTCGGCGTCGATCGCTGCCATCGTCACCGCACCGGCGGCGAAGCCGGCGTTCAGCAGGCGCGGGCTGACATAGGCGAGATCATCGGCATGGT
>JAESGX010000153.1_pt1 | contig 54478 bp, 61 predicted proteins | sample 9269801 | NCBI WGS metagenome assembly JAESGX01 (sample SAMN16773122, study PRJNA677054) | algae metagenome | isolation source: Pleurocapsa minor GSE-CHR-MK-17-07R and co-occurring heterotrophs from wet... | place: USA: Lower Calf Creek Falls, Grand Staircase Escalante National Monument, UT ... | reverse complement strand
TACCTCTCGGTCAAGCTCGACGACCCCTCCCTGCCGGCGCCGATCCTGGCGAACCTCTTCGAGATGGAAGGCGGCGAGTTCGAGCTGATCTGGTCCCGCCCCAACGGCAACCGCAGCAGGGAGTGAACGGCCAACGGCGCCCCGCCTAGGAAGGCGGGGCGTCAACACGACTGGCACGGCAGCGCCGCGCCACGTCCCCGATCACTCGGTGCGAAAGCCCGCTGCCATGTGGGAGCCGTCGCAGTAAGGCTTGTTGCGCGACTGGCCGCAGCGGCAGAACATCGCGGCCGCGGTCTTCAGGATGGTCCGCCCCGTGCCGCTCAGCACTTCCATCGGGCCCGAGACCGCGAGCGGGCCATTGCGTTGCAGGCGGACTTCCAGCACGCCGGCGCGAACGTCCAGCGCCGTCGTGTCGCCCGTCTCGGGCTCGCCGGTGGCCGTGAAGCCCGCCGCCTTGTGCGAACCGTCGCAGAAGGGCTTGTTCTGCGAAGCGCCACAGCGGCACAGCGTGGCACGGTAGCCGATCGGCGCGCCCGCCAGGTGAATGTCGGCCCGCACCGCCAGTGGCCCGTGCTCACGGAGCTGGATCAGGTTGACGGCCGGCGGCGCTTCTTCCGGACCGCCATCGCGCCGCGTGTAGCGGATAGCGCCGGATGGGCAGTTCTGCGCGACCATGACCAGGCCCTCGGTCGTGGTCGCATCGTCCGGCGCGATCCACGGGCCGACGACATTTGCCTTGAACACGCCTGGCTGCTGCAGCACGCAGAAGCGGGCATGGATGCACCGCTTCGCCTCGAAGTGGATGACCACGTCGCGACCCTCGGCGGTTTCGATCTCGAGCGGCGCGGCGGCGCTGCGTCCCGCCAAGCGCTCGGCGATGCGGCTCAGCGTCTCCGTGACCTTGGCCGCCAGCGGTGGCGGCAGGATGGCGGTGGCCCTCGCCGCCAGCTCGGCATGCCGCTCGGCCAGCACCGCGAGAGCGCCGGCGCCCGCGGCCAGAGGTGCGACGTCACGCAGCATGGCGAAGCTCATGCCGGCGCGGCGGCCATCCTCCGCCATGCAGGCGGGCAGCGTGGTCAGGTGCTCAGCGACGGGGACGAGGCCGAACATCGCGTCGGTGGCCGCATCGATGCACAACCGTTTGCGAACAGGGTCGGCCTCGGCGAAGCCTTGGACCAGGTTGCGCAGCATGGCGGCGTACATGGCATTGGCGAGGTCCATTAGCGGCGCAGTGGCTGGATGGTCGATGTATGTCTTGCCTGCGGGGTCGGGCGGCCGGCGCATCACCGGGTTGCGGACGACGGGGCGGCTTGGCGCGAAGGTGGGGTCGGCGGCCAGGCGGCTGTCATATGCGTCGCGCACCGCGATGAAGCGGCGGTAGTGGGACGCTTCCGTATCGGCCGGCGAGCCTTCGCCCTGCTCGACGATGGTATCGAGCGCGGCCAGTGCCGAAGCGAGGTCCGTGACCGTGCCGAGGCCACGCAGTGCGGCGAGTTCGGGCCCCACTTGCAGCACGGGGTCGCCGCAGAACAGCACGTTTTCGCCCAGGCGATCGCTGAGCTCGATGAGCGCGGCGCGGATGCTGCGATACAGGTGTCCAACCGTGAGGTAGTCCTGCGCGCTCGGCATCAGGCGCTCGCCCGGCGTCTCGCGCCGGTAGTCGGGTGCGGCTGGGACGAACCCCGCGCCATCGGCCAGCGCCACGCCCTCAGGCCGCTCCAGATAGATGAAGTGGTCCAGCGTGGCGCGGTCGAAGGGGGTGAGTTGTACGATGACGCCAGAGGGGTGGTATCCGGCGCCTACGGGAAGGTTCGGACGCCCGAAATGCGGCGCGCCGCCAACCGCGGCGGTCAGGTTGGCCACGAGTGCGAGATGGGTCATCTCGTCGATGGCGACATGGTTGATGGCTCGCCGCCAGCCAGCGATCTGCGCCACATCGGCCGGCGAAAGTCCATCTGCCTCGGTCTTCAGGCCGAAGGCTGCAAAGAGGTAGCAGCACATCAGATTGTGCTCGATCTCCGCGGCCTCGGCGAGCAGGTAGAGCAGTTCCTCGCGCGACCGGACGGTGATCCGCGGTTCGGCGACCTCGTTCATGCCGACTGCCTCCCAGTCACAGGAACACGCTGTCGTCTGGGCCGACCCCCGGATACTGAATGAACATCAGCGTGCAGCCGGTCTCCGTCACGTGCGGACCATGCGGCGTGCCCGGGCCATGCGTCACGATCGACCCCGCCGCGAGGCGCTCGCCATCATTGATCATTTCTCCGTCCAGCACGTAGACGGCCTCGATGGCCTTCGGGTGATGATGCTTTGCCAGCACCGCGCCGGGCGCCATGCGCAGCAGTGCGACGAAGGGCGCCGCGGTCAGGTCCGTGTTCAAGAAGCCGGATTCGGTCCCGCCGGAGAAGCCGGGCAGAGCGAAGGGCGCGAAGGCAACGTCACGCGCATGGAGGATTGTGCTGCGATTTTCCATGATTATCGGCCTCGTCACTCGGCGATGCGAAAATCAGTGGGGTCGACCTCGCTCGATTGCAGGAACACGATCGTGCAGCCCAGCGCCGTTTCGTGCGGGCCATGCACCTCGCCGGGCTTCACGGTGAAGAAGCTGCCCGGTGGGTAGGATGCGCCAGCGTTGATGAAGGCACCCTCAGTCACGAGAAACGCCTCGTTCGCACGATCGTGGATGTGGGCGGGAATCCGCGCGCCGGGCGCCATCCGCATGGCGGCGGTGATGGGTCCTGCCGTGAGGTCACGGTTCAGGAAGGCGGCGGTGATCTCGCCGGTTGATCCGGGGATGGGGAAAGGGAACCATGCGTAGCCGTCTGGCGTGGTGATCGTGGTTGCGCCCAAGGTCATCATGATGCTCCAGATGGTTGAAGGTGGTCAGGCCATAGGGATTGCGACCCGTGCCAGCACTGCTTCGCCGCGGCCGCCGGCGGCGAAGCCGCCGGTTCCCAGCGCGTAGAGACCGCCCCCATCCGGCGTGATGGCGACGGCTGTGCTGCCCGCCACGCCGGGGGCTGCGATGGTGGTCGGCGTGGCGGCGCCAGGTGATAGGCGCGCCAGGCCCTCGGAATGCGTTGCGGCGTAGATCGTGCCATCGGCGGCCACGGCGAAATCATCCACGCCGCCGATCATCTGCGCGAGCGGCTCCGGCACGCCCAGCGCGGCGGTGCCGGCGACGCGCACGCGCAGCAGACTGCGCCGGGCCGAGTTGGACAGCAGCACCGCATCGCCGGCACGCTTGATGCCATTCACGCCGGGATAGGGCTGCCCGGCGACCGGTGTGAGCGACAGGTGTTCCAGCCAGACGCTGGCCGCGCCGGTGGAGAGGTCGACCTGCCAGACGCGCCCGAGTGCGCTGTCGGCCAGCAGCAGCAGGCCCGGCGCGATCAGCATCCCCCCATTGGGAAAAATCGCCTCCGGCAGCGGGATGCGGCTGGTCATCGCACCATCGGGTGCGAGGATCAGCAACGCCGCGCGGCCGCGCATCGCGGCTGCCCCATCCATGAAGGAGGCACCGTGGACGGCCAGCGCATGCCTGCCATCGCTGAGCGCGATAAGGCTGACGGGGTGCTCCGGCACGGTTGCGAACACCGCGGCACCGGCACCGCGCGTCCATTGCTCCAGCCGGTTGGCGAAGTAGCTGGTGAACAACACCCGCCCGCTGGGCTCCACCACCAGATTTTCCAGGAAAGTCCCGTTCGGGTAGCGCGCGAGGATCTCCGGATCGACCTGCGCGCGTGCAGCCGTCGGCAGGAGGCCCGCTCCCAGCGCTCCAAGGGCGCGGCGACCCATGTCAGCCATTCCCGATCTCCCGAGCAACGGCGTCGGCATTCATCTCGATCAGCCTTGGTGGTGGCGCAACCTTCGGGGCGATCGGGTAGCGTGCCTCGACGGCGGCGCGGATCCGGGCACGACCCGCATCGTTCAGCACGCCGGCCTGCACCTCCTGACGGACCAGCGCATGAAAGCTCCGGAGGTAGTTCAGCTCCGCCGTGATCAGCGGTGCAGCCGCGGCCGCTGCGCCGTGGCCTGGCAGCGCGGTCTGCACGCCCTGATAGCGTATCGCGGCCCGCTCCAGCTCCGCGATCCAGGCGCGTGTCGTACCGTCCACGAGCCATGGCGTTACTGAATTGCCGAACAGGTCGGCGGCGAACAGCACGTTCTCGGCCTCCGAATACAGCATGGTCATGCCAGTTGCTGATTCGCAGGGACCGACGATGTCGACCACCCATTCCGTCCCGGCGAGCGACAGCCGCTCATTATGACGCAGGATGCGGTTTGGCAGCGGCACCGAAGCGGGCATGGCGTCGCCGAACATGCCGCGCATCTGCGCCAGGACAGGCTGACCAATGCGCGCCACGCTGTCCCGCGTTGCCTCGCTGGCGAGAATGGGCGCCTGTGGAAAGGCGTCCGCGATCAACTTCAACCCGCCGAAATGGTCGGGGTGGTCGTGCGACAACACGATCGCCTCGACGGGCAGGCCGAGGCCCCGCGCCAGAGCCGCCACCGAGCGTGCCTCCACCGCCGTCCGCTGCCCGTCCAGGATGACGATCGAGCGTGGCCCGATCAGGATGTAGGAATTCACCGAACTCTCGCCGGGACGGTCGAACCTGGCGATTTCGAGCCCCGCGCCCGGGCGGTAGGCGCGCGCCCCTACCGGCAGTGTTGCCATGCCGACAGCCGACAATGCGGCTGCGCGACGCGTGATCATCATGCGGGCATCCCCTCTACGTCAGAATCATCGGCGTCAGCACCGGCGCCATCAGCATCTCGAACTCGAGGTTCGTCGCGCTGACGATGTTCTCGACGATCAGCCCGTCCCGCAGCCGCGCGACATGGGTCTCGTCGAACAGGATGACACGGCCGGTCGCAGCCACGCCGAAGAAATCCGCCGCATGGCGCTGGCGCGAATGGAACCGCGTGACGACGCGCGTGCCGTCGGCGGATTCGAACTGGTCGATGATCTGCACCGGCGATTCAGCGGGAAAGGCGGCGACGAACCCGGTGATGATCGCCTTGTATTCCTCGATCCCATCGATCGGGCCCATGGGCTTGAGGCCGGTGATGCCCTGGATTTGCGGATGCGCCGTCGCATCGGCTGCGGCCAGGTCGGCGCGGCCGAGGAAATCCTCGATGAAGCGGCGCACGGTGGCGATGTTCTGCGGCATGGGGATCAGCCTCGGAAGATGATTTCGGGACGGAAGGCGCCGGGTGGGTCGGTGTGCAGCGCCCAATAGGCCTCGGCGACCCGTTCGGGATCGAATGGCGTGCCGGGCAAGACGGCGCCGTCCACCGTCACGGTCGCGGCGTGAATGCCCTCCGGCGCCAACTCCGCATGCAGCGTCAGCGCCAGGCTGCGGATGCCCGCCTTGCCGATGGCAAGCGAGGCCGCGGGCAGCCAGTTCGTCGGATTGAGCGCGAGCCCGCCGCCGGTCAGCAGGATGGTGCCTCGGCCAGCCGTGCGCATGCCCGGCAGTACCGCCTGCACGGCGGCCATGGCGCCGGCGACGTTGACCGCGAAATCCTCTGTCAGCGTCGCCGCGCTCTGGGCGGAGGGCGGCGCGATATGCGCGCGGTAGGCGTTGTAGACCAGCACCTCGGCGCCGGCCGCGACCTCCATCGCGGCCGGCACGCCGGCATCGGCCGCTTCCAGCGTCACGCCCGGCGCGGCGAGTGCGGCATGGCGCGACGGGTCGCGCGCGAGGCCCAGCACGCTGTAGCCGCCCGCGGCGAAGCGGCGCGCCACGGCAGCGCCGATGCCGGGGCCGAAGCCCACGACCACGCAACGCGCGCTCATGCCGGTGGCTTTGCGTAGTGCTGCAGCGGCGCGCCGATCATCGGCCCCATGCCCTGCACATAGCCCAGCTTGATGAGCAGCATGCCCAGCGGCTCCGTCCAACGTGCCATCGCAAGGGGCCCTGCCTCGACCGGCTGCGCGCCGAGATCGCCCACCAGCGCCAGCACCGTGCCGCGCGCCGCGGCGTCCTCGCCGCAGACGAAAACGGCAGGCGGGGCCATGCCGTGCGGCGTCAGCGGGCCGCTCGCGCCGGCGGCGTGCATGAGATCGGCGAAGGGCGGCACGCCCTTGACCACCCGTGCGCTGGGCGCCCAGCGGGCCACCTGCTCACCCCCGGAATCCGTGGTGCCGATCGACAGGCCACTCAGGTCCGAAAGCAGCGGGTTGGTGCAGTCCCAAACGACCTTCCCGCGCAGTTCCCCCGCCGCGTCGAGCGCGCCCTTCGCCGCGCCCCAGGGCACGGCGAGGACCGCCACATCGGCATCGCCTGCATCGGTGCCGACTCGGCCGCCAATCTCGGCGGCGACCGCCGCGAGCCGCGCGGTGTCGCGGCCGAAGCCTACTGTCACGGCGTGGCCCTTTGCCGCCAACCGTCGCGCGATCGGTGCGCCAATATTGCCGGCGCCGCCGAGGATCAGGATGTTCATCGCGCGCCCCCGCGGAGGTCGCGATAGGGCATGCCCATGTCCATCACATCGCGGATTGCGAAGTCGTCCGCGCGGGCATCCATCAGATCGGCCATGCGGAGCAGGATTTTCGCCCGCTCCTCGTTGTGCACGTGACCCCACGCATCGTCCTCGAAGGCGCGGGTCGCGGCCTGGATGGCGGCATCGGCATCGGCCGCGGACGTCTCGGCGACCGTGGTGATGTCAGCCTCTGTTGTCGGATCGGCGCTTGTCATGGTTGCGCCATCGGCGGCGTCTCGGCATGCGCCACCGATGAGCAACTGGTCGGGAGCAACGGTTTTGCGGGCCGGTATCGCGTCGAGTGGCACGGACCTCTCCTCGGTGTTGAGGGCAACCGCGCGAACACGTTTGGGGACATTAGAAATGATCAACAGGGCAGTTTAAGATATTTGCATGAAGGCAGTTCATAGTGCGGATCTGGACCTTAACCTCCTGAAGCTCTTTGACGCCGTGATGCAGACCCGCAGCGTCTCGCGCGCCGCTGTGCTGCTTGGCGTCGGGCAATCCGCCGTCAGCCACGGGCTGCGACGGTTGCGCGAGGCGACGCGTGACCCGTTGTTCGTGCGCAGCGGCGGGCGGATGGAGCCGACCGCGCGCGCCCAGCGCCTGGCGCAACCCATGCGAGATGCGTTGGTGATGGCCATGGCGGCGCTGTCACCCGATGCTGCGCTGCCCTTCGATCCGCGAACCGGGCGACACGTATTCAGGATCGGCGCGGGCGACTATGCGGCGACCGTGCTGCTTGGCGGCCTGATGGAGGAAATCGGGCGGGAAGGATACGACATCGGCATCTCCGTGCTGGCCGTGGACAGGCAGACGGCATCGCGCATGCTGGATGCAGGGGACATCGACCTGGCACTTGGTCTGCTGCCGGTGAAGCAACGCTGGCACGAACGGCGCGTGCTGTACGAGGAAACCCAGGCCCTCATCTTCGATGGCGCGCGCATGGGCGTTTCGGCGCATGTATCGCTGCAGGATTTTCTCGCCTGGCCCCACATCGTGCCGTCGCTGCATGGCGACTTCACGTCCTTCGTGGATGAGGAATTGGCGACGCTCGGGCATGCGCGCCGCAGCATCATGGCGACGGCGCATTTCGTGACGATTCCCCTGCTGCTGCGACGTGTGCAGGCCTTCTGCAGCCTACCAAGGCGCCTCTGCCTCGCCTGCGCCAATGCCGCGGCGTTGACCGTCAGCCCGCTGCCGGTGCCGGCGCGGCGCTTCGATATCTCGATGCTCTGGCACCAGCGAGACAACGCGTCGCGAGCGCAGGGCTGGCTCCGCGAGAGAATCGCCGCTCTGAACTCTCGGGAGGTAGCCCCGCTTTCTGTGTCTGACGGTGCCCCAAACGCGGACTAGGTGCTCGCACCATGCGCGGTGGTACGGGTCGTTTCCCCGGCGTGGAGGGGTAGTTCCGAGCGGCCTCAAATTCGACGGGACAGGCGGCCCCGTTCCAGAAGGTCAGGGGCTCGGCTGCATAACACCGACTTAGCGAAGCCGACGCGCACCGTGCGCCAACGTCAGAACATCATTTTCGGCACGCCACCACGAAACGCTGTGCTGTTGGGACGCGGCGCCGTCAGTCCTGGCGGGCAGCTGGGTCCTTGCCAGCACTTGCCTTCCTGCGCCCGCCGCATCGCATCGGCTTCGCCGCCGCCTTTTGCCCATCCGGCTCCACGAGAGCGACATGGCTGACGCCGAGCGCGCTCGCCAACTCGAATAGCGTGACGATGGTCGGGTTGCGCCGGCCGCGTTCCAGGCTGCTGAGGTACTGCTGGCTGAACCCAGACCGGTTCGGCGAATGCCTCCCGCGTCAGGCCCTTCTCCAGCCTGATCCGACGCACGTTCCTCCCCACCAGCCGGCGCATATCCATGCCGGCACGGTCGGGTCGTTACATACTTTGAGTTTATCTTCCATAGTGTGTAAATCGCGGGCCCGCGGTCCCATGTAACGCCCCGGCTGGCGCTCGCGGCTCGGATGGGTGACTCTGCGGCGACAGCGCGATGAGACGCCGGCAGAGAGGGCGCCCGCATGACCGCCGCGAAGATCCTCGAAAGCCCACCCGACGAGCCGCGTGTCACGGCCTATGACTTGGCCCACAAGATCGTCTACCTCCGCCTGCTCGATGCTGCCGCCGAGGGCGCCGACTGGAGGGAGGTCGCGCGCATCGTCCTCGGCCTCGACCCCGATCGCGATCCCGAGCAGGCGCAGCGAATCCACGACAGCCATCTCGCTCGCGCCCGCTGGATGACCGAGGCCGGCTACCGCGACCTGCTGCAGCAGGGCTCGACGAACTGACCGGCGTTGCGCCGCCGGCAACACGCGTTGCCCGGCGCGCGACTCCACAACACACCGAGTGGTCGCATCTCTCGGCATGCTGCGCGCGGAGCGTGTGCTCCGCCCCATGCCGGAGCCTTGCCATGCCGTCGCGAGACTGGCGGTCGGCGGCCGCCTACGCAGAGCTGGAGAACGCCTCGGCGCGCGAGCTCGCCTGGGAGTTCCTCCGGCGCAACCCGCGCTACGTGCGCGACTGGGAACAGCTCGACGATACGCGGCCCGACGATGTGGGCGATGCCGTCGCCGAGCGCTGGGGGTTGCGATTTCCCGGCCGACCCGGCGCTCGACGCGGGCGCCGCGGGCGTCCTCTGGATGCCGGCGCTCTGCGTCGCCACCGTGGCGCTCTCGGCCTTGCCGCCGTCCTTCTCGTCACCCTCTCAGGCTGCCCTGCCGTCTGTGAGATCGCCACGCCAGGCGAGTGACGGGCTACACGGCGAGGTCAGCGCGGCGTCGATGCCAGTCTGGATCGTGCGCGGCGCGGCGCCGGACAGCCATCTCGGCGCCCTGATCCCCTTCGATGACGCCCTTCCGCAGCGCCTCGCTGCCGTGCTGCGCCTCTGGCATGCACTCCAGGGCAGGGCGCAGCCTGACGTCGGCCTGACAGCGCTGCAGCGCGGGCGCCTTGTCCTGGCGCTCCGCGCCCATGACGGGCACCGGGACGGCCACAGCTACCGCGATATCGCCATCGGGCTGTTCGGCGCGGCGCGCGTGCCCCGCGGCGCTGCCTGGAAAACCCATGACCTCCGCGCACGCACCATGCGCCTGGTCGCCGATGCCGTCGCGCTCCGTGACGGCGGCTATCGGACGCTGCTGCGCGCCGGCCCGCGCGTGAAGCTCGCGCGCTGACGCGGCGGGGTACGCCCAGCCTGCCCGCGCCTTCGTACTCCCCCGACGCTGCCCCGCTTCGCCAGCCTCCGATGCGACCGCCGCGCCCTATGCGCGGCATCCGACAGCATCACCGGAGGTTCCCTATGCCCGACCCGAACACCGGCCTGCCACCACGCTACCTCCGCACGCCCGAGGCCGCGCGCTTCCTCGGCCTGTCCGGGCGGACTCTCGAAAAGCACCGCACCTACGGCACCGGCCCGCGCTACTCGAAACTCGGCGGGCGCGTCGTCTACGCCGTCACCGACCTCCAGGCCTGGGTGAACCGCGGCACCAAGGCCTCGACCAGCGACGACACGGGCGAGACCGTGCTGCCCGCCAAGCGCCATGCCGCCGTCTCGCCGGCCTATGCCGGCGCAGCACGGCGCTGACACGACGATGCGCGGCGAGCGAACCCCCAGCGAGCGGCTCAGGCTCAGCCCGTTCGACGCGCTGCCGGACGAGGGACCGCCGCGCCGCGACCAGCGCGACCTGATGGAGCGGCCGTTCTTCTCGCTGGCCAAGAGCCGCCGCATCGCGCCGATCCTCTACCGCGCCGGCGACGTCGAGGTGCAGGTCCACGCCGTCCCCGAGCACGGCATGGCGACGATATGGGATGCCGACGTGCTGATCTGGGCCGGCTCGCAGATCGTCGAGGCGGCCGACCGAGGGCTCGCAGCCTCCCGGTTCGTGCGCTTCGCGCCGCACCAACTGCTGACCGCGATCGGCCGCGGCACCGGCCAGCACCAGTACCTGCTGCTCAAGGCGGCGCTCGCCCGCCTCCAGTCCACCGTCATCCGCACCACGATCCGCCACGGCGCGCACTGGCGGCGCCAGCAGTTCTCCTGGATCAACGAGTGGGAGGAGCGCGTCACCGCCTCCGGCCGCGCCGACGGCATGGAGTTCGTGCTGCCGGACTGGTTCTACCGCGGCGTCCTCGACCGCCAGCTCCTGCTGACCATCGACCCGGCCTATTTCCGCCTTACTGGCGGCATCGAGCGCTGGCTCTACCGCGTCGCGCGCAAGCACGCGGGCCATCAGCCCTCCGGCTGGGCGTTCGAGTTCCGCCACCTGCACGCCAAGTCCGGCAGTCTGGCACGCTTCGCCGACTTCGCGCTCGACCTCCGCCGGATTACCGCCCGTCAGAGTCTGCCCGGCTATCGCCTTGCCATCCGGCGCGATGCCGGCGGCACCGAACTGTTGCGGATCATGCCGTGCAGCCGCCACGCCGGCTCTGTGGATAACTTGTGCAGGCCTGTGGAAGCGCACGGCAGATCAGGCGCAGGAGATTCGGTAGATCAGGCGCAACCGACACGGCAGATCAGGCGCACGAACCACCCGCAAGCCGTTGCGGCACAAGCGGAATTCTGGCCCGTAAAGACTCTAATTGAGTCTAATTCTAATGAAGGTAGGCCCAGCGCGGTTGGTGGAAAACACGACCGGGACGGGGAGCGGGAGGCGGCGCCATGACGGCGCTGACCCGCGTCGAGCTGCTATGGCTCGAGGGCCGCGTCGAGCGCTGGATCCGCTTTGGGCGGATCGCCGAGGAGACGATCCTCGACCGCCGCCGCCGCGTCGTCGCCTTCGCCGCGGGCGAGGTCTTCGCCTTCGTGCGGTGGGCGTCCAACGGTTACGGCACCGTTGTCAGCCGCATCGACATCCTGCGCGCGGTCAGACCCGGCGAGGCCTTCAGCACGATCGGCTTCGTGGAGCCGGGGGCGGAGATCCTGCTCCGCATTTCCGGCTGGCCGAAGGTCAACGGGGTGCTGCGCGCGATCGATGCGGTCGAGCAGACCGGCGTCGCGCCCGAGGAGGCCTGCCCGGACCACTGGCGGCATGTGATGAACCGCCTTACGGCCGGCGAGACGCCGCGCGCCTACACGCGCGAGCGCCACCGCGCCTGGCTGCTGCGGCGGAGGATCGACGCATGACAGCGCGGCGGAGACGGCGCGCGGCGCCGGTCGTGGTCATGCTCGCCGGGCTGGGGCTGATCGCCGTTCCGGCGGTCGCGGGTTGGCAGCCGCGGATCATCTGGAACGGATCAGCGAGCGTGCCGCTCGGCCTCTACATCGCGGCACCGGCCGACGATCTCGCGTTGGGCGACCTTGTCCTCGTCCGCCCGCCTGAGACACTGACGGCGTTCCTCGCCGAGCGGCGCTATGTTGCGCGCGGCGTGCCGCTGCTGAAGCACGTGGCCGCCCTGCCGCCGCAGGTGGTGTGCGCAGAGAGCACCGCTATCGCGGTCGACGGCGAGACGGTGGCATACCGCCGCATGGCTGACCGCCTGGGCCGCCCGCTGCCGACCTGGCACGGCTGCCACAGGCTGGAATCCGGCGAGGTGTTCCTCCTCAACCCCGCTGAGCCGGACAGCCTCGACGGCCGCTACTTCGGACCTCTCCCGCGCTCGAACATCGTCGCCCGGCTACGTCCGGTCTGGATCAGGGGGCGCGGACCATGAGCACGACGCCCCCTTGCCACGCGCGCCCATTGGCGACGCGCGGCGCTCTGGCAGGGCGCGCTGGACAGCTCGCTTCCGCCCTCCCGTCCCGGTCGTGGCCCTGCATCGCAGCCGTGCTGCTGCTGGTCAGCCTTCCGCTATCCGGGGTGGCGGCGCAGACGATTCATGCTGCCGAGATCGCTGCCGCATCGCAGCGCTTCGGCATTCCGGAAGCCTGGATCAGGGCGGTGATGCGCGTGGAGAGCGCCGGCGATCGGCACGCCGTCTCGCACCGCGGGGCCATGGGGCTGATGCAGGTGATGCCGGCGACCTGGGCGGGCCTGCGCGCGCAACACGGCCTCGGCGCCGATCCCTTCGCGCCGCAGGACAACATCATGGCGGGCACCGCGTATCTGCGCGAGATGCTGGATCGCTTCGGGTCGGTGCCGCTGATGCTGGCGGCCTACAACGCCGGGCCGCGTCGGGTGGAGATGCATCTGGCGACGGGCCAGCCGTTGCCGGCGGAGACGCGGGCGTACGTCGCAACCCTCGCGCCGCTGCTGACCGGTGACGGCGGCATAGTCGCGCCTGGCCAGATTACGGTGCGAGCGGCCCGCGGCGCTGATGGAGTCTTTGTGCAGGTCAGCGGTGACGATATGGCACCGACGCGGTCGATCTTCGTGCCGGTCGCCGGTGCGACAACCGCAGCCGATACACCAGCCGCGCAGCCGTTTGTCGGCCGATCCCGAGCAGCGGAGCGGCACGAGGCCGACGGTCCAGTGGGCCATCGCGGCTCCATCTTCGCCATCCGTCGCAGCGCCGGCGGTGCACAGTGAGCGATGGCGCTGGGACGCGGTGCCCTGCGCGACCCTGCAGCCTCTCCTCTGTCGCACCTGCGCGCATGCTCGGGTGCTTCTGTCGTGCTGCCGGCTACTCCAGGCCCGAACACCGGAGCAGTGGAGGCGGCGGACCCAGGAACTCCGACCGCAGATTGCAAGATAAAGGCCGCGATGTGCGCGGCGGCGGTCGAGGCAGAGCAGGCAGGCAGATCACCATCCTCGCGCGAGGTGCGTCCTACGCGCGCAGCCTGCGCGAGGCGGCAACCCACTCCATCAGCGGGGCTTCGCGCGAGGTGCGCGCAGGCAGCCCATGACCCGCGACCATGACCTGCACGTCCGACCTGGCCGCATCCGCGACGTCAAGGCGCCGCGCCGAGCGCGCACCTTCTTGGCCCAGGCGCTAGCGGCCACCGAGAAGGCCGGCGGCTTCCAGCGCGGCGGCAGCCGTCCCGCTTCCAGCCGCAGCACCTTCGGCCGCGGCCGGGCCGCCGCCATCCAGGCACGCGCCCGGCTGCGGCCGCACAGCCGCGTCGTCGCGATCAAGGCACGCGTGGTCCGCCACGGCACTCGGGGCGCCCCCATGTCGACGCACCTCGCCTACCTGCGCCGCGACGGCGTCACCCGCGACGGCGCTCCTGGGAAGATGTTCGACGCGGCCGGCGACGCCGACCCCCGCGCCTTCGCCGAACGCTGCCAGGGCGACCGCCACCACTTCCGTTTCATCGTCTCGCCGGAGGACGCCACGGAGCTTGCCGACCTTCGTTCCTACACGCGCGACCTGATGGCGACCGCCGAGCGCGACCTCGGCACGCGGCTCGACTGGGTCGCCGTTGACCACTGGAACACAGAGCACCCGCACATCCACGTGCTCGTTCGCGGCCGAGCCGACGATGGCAAGAATCTCGTCATCTCGCGCGACTACATCAGCGACGGCCTGCGCGCCCGGGCTGCGGAACGCGCGACGCTGGAGCTGGGTCCACGAACAGAGCAGGACATCCGCCGGGCCATGGAGCGGGAGGCCAATGCCGAGCACTGGACGGGCTTGGACCGCGACCTCGTGCGCCGCGCTGGCGACGGGATCGTTGACTTGCGGCCAGCAGCCGGTATCGCGGATCGAGGCGACACGGCCCTTCGGATCGGGCGGCTTCGGACGCTGGAGCGTCTCGGGCTCGCCGAGCCGATGGGTCCGGCCCGCTGGCGGCTCATCCAGGATTTGGAGCCGCGCCTCCGCGCAATGGCGGAGCGCGGTGACATCATCAAGCGCATGCACCGCGAGCTCACCGGCAGAGGCTGGGATCGTGGCGCGGAGCGCTATGTCGTCGACGGGGAGCGCGGCGCCGTCGTCGGTCAGCTGGTCGCACGCGGCCTGGACGACGAGCTCAAGGGAACGGCCTTCGCCATCGTGGATGGGTTGGACGGCCGCGCACATCATCTCCGATTCCGCGACCTCGAATCCACGAGCGACGCCGCACCCGGTGCCGTCGTCGAACTCCGGCACTTCACCGACGCCAAGGGGAGCGATCGCTCCGCGCTGGCGGTTCGCTCCGACCTGTCGATCGACGCGCAGGTGACCGCACAGGGAGCGACTTGGCTCGACCACCGCCTGCTTGACCGGGCGCCCAGCGCTCTCGGCGGAGATGGCTTCGGCGGCGAGGTCCGCGCCGCCATGGCGGCACGGACCGACCATCTGATCTCGGAGGGCCTCGCCCGCCGGGAGGGCCAGCGTGTGGTCATTGCGCGTGACCTGCTCAGCACGCTGCGCCAGCGGGAAGTGGAGGCGGCCGCGGCGCGGGTGACGGCAGAGACGGGGAAGGCGTGGCGGCCGGCGCAGGAGGGCGAGCCCATCACGGGGGTTTTCAGCCGCCGCATCGACCTGGCATCGGGGCGCTTCGCCATGATCGATGATGGGCTCGGCTTCCAGCTGTTGCCTTGGAAGCCCTCTCTCGAGCGAGAACTCGGGCGGCAGGTGTCGGGTGTGATGCAGCCGGACGGGGGCATCGAATTCCGGCCAACGCGCAGGCGTGGTCTGGCAATCTGACAGGCCGGCGCTTCAACGGCCCGCTTCAGGCCAGAATGCCCAGAGCAGCGCCCCAGCCCCAACCGCCCATAGCAGCACGATGATCGCAGCGCCGACCCGGCTGCCCAGTCGCTCGGCGGCCTGGGTCGCCTGAACCCGGAACACTGCCAGCAGATCCGCTGGGATCAGCCGCACCGCGAGCATGATGCCCGCCGGGACGATCAGCAGGTCATCGAGATAGCCGAGCACAGGCACGAAGTCCGGGATCAGATCGATCGGCGACAATGCGTAAGCGGCAACCGCGGCCGCGACGGCCTTGGCGATCAGCGGCGTGCGCGGGTCGCGTGCCGCAATCCAAAGGACCAGTACATCGCGTTTGATGCGCCGCGCCCAGGATTTCGTGCGCTCGATCCGGTCTCGCATGCCGTTGCGTAACCTCCGCTACCCGCGGTGATCATCGATATCAGATCCGGAAGTGGGCGCGACTCGCGAACTACCGCCCCGTTCCGAAGCGGACGAAGTGACATACTGGGCATGCCAGCGCGCTGCATGCCGCAACAGGGCAGCGCCACCGGCGCATGCCCTTCTTCCAGATCACCTGAGGCAGGCGCCATCACGCGCCGGCGTAGTAACCCGGGTGCACGATGTCGGCGAGCAGGCCCGGGCCGGTCGGCGCCCAGGCCAGGGCTTCGCGCGTCGCGGCGTTGTCGGCCACCATGTCCTCCCCGGCGAAGCCGGCGAGGAAGCCGAAATGCGCGGCGTCGCGGGGCTCCACCGGCAGGCCGAGCTTGCGGCCGATGGCCTGCGCGATGTCGCGGAAGGCGACGCCCGCCTCGCCCACCGCGTGGCAGGCCGGCATCGGCGCGCCGGCCTCCAGCGCTAGGCGATAGAGGCGCGCCGCATCCGCCACATGCACGGCCGGCCACCGGTTCTCGCCATCGCCGATATAGGCCGACACGCCCGTCCGCCGCGCAAGGTCGATCAGCATCGGCACGAAGGCGTGAGTCTCACCGACACCATGCACCGAATGCGGCAGCCGGATGCTGGTCGCGCGCACATTGCGCGAGGCCCGCGCCGCCAGTTCGGAGCGGCGCGGATAGGCGGGGTCGGCGACCGGCAGGTCAGCCTCGGTCGCGGCGCGCCCATGCACGCGCAGCGAGGACAGCGTCGCGGTCACCACCAGCGGCTTGCCGGTGCCGGCCAGCGCCTCCCCCAGCGCCGCGATCACCCGCTGATCCTGCGCGGCATTCTCGGCGTAGCGCGCGAAATCATGGTTGAGGGCGAGATGCGCGACGGCATCGGCCCGGCGCGCGGCCTCCCGCAGCGCATCGAGATCATCGAGCGTGCCGGCGAGTACCGTGGCCCCCATCGCGGCCAGCGCCTGCCCCTTCTCGGCCGAGCGCGAAAGCCCGACCACGCTGTGCCCGTGGGCCAGTAGCTCGGCGACCACCGCCCGTCCGACCCAGCCGGTGGCGCCTGTCACGAAGACCAGCATGCAGTCCCTCCTCATACCGTGGCGGGGGACATGCGCGGTCACGCCATGCCATAAAAGACGGGACGTTATCCCGGTATAGCCACCAACAGGATCGCGCGATGGCCAAGCCGCAACTGGCTCTCTACCTGCGGGAACGCCGCGAACGGCTCGACCCTGCCGCGCTTGGCCTCGCGGGCGGGCGGCGGCGCACCCCTGGGCTTCGGCGGGAGGAGGTGGCGGCGCGCGCCGGCATCAGCGCGACCTGGTACAGCTGGCTGGAACAGGGGCGCGGCGGCGCGCCCTCCGCCGCGGTGCTCGATCGCGTTGCGCGCGCGCTGCTGTTGACCGAAGCGGAGCGCGAGCATCTCTTCCTGCTCGGCCTCGGGCGGCTGCCGGCGGTGCGCTACCGGCCGCCCGGCGACATCGAACCACGGCTGCAGCGCGTGCTGGATGCGCTGGGCACGAGCCCGGCGATCATCGCCACCACTCGCTGGGACGTGGTCGCCTGGAACGCCGCCGCCGCCGCCGTGCTCACCGATTACGGCAGCCTGCCGCCGGAGGAGCGCAACGTGCTGCGCCGCGTCTTCCTCGATCCCCGGTCACGCGCGATGAACCTGGAGTGGGAGGATGTGGCGCGCATGGTGGTGGCGGTGTTCCGCGCCGCCATCGCGCGCGCCGGAGCGAGGGACAGTGCCGACGAGCTGGTGCAGGCGCTGCGCCGCGAGAGCCCCGATTTCACGCGCATCTGGGATGAGGGCGAGGTCCGCTGCCTCGGCGATGGCATCAAGCGCCTGCGTCATCCGGTGCTGGGGGAGATCGCACTGGAATACTCCGCCTTCGCGGTCGATGGCCGGCCGGACCTGACCATGCTGGTGTTCACGCCGACCGACGCCGCTGCGAGGATCAGGGCGCTGCTCGCGACCGCCTGACGTGATCGACCAGCGCGCGCAGCTTCGGCGCCAAATTCCGCCGGTTCGGGAAGTACAAGAAGAATCCCGCGAAGGGCGGGCAGTACTCCGCCAGCAGCGGCACCAGCTGGCCGGATGAGACGAAGGGTCGGAAGGTGTCCTCCATGCCGAAGGTGATGCCGCCGCCGGCGATGGCGGTGCGGATCATCAGCTGCATGTCGTTGGTCGTGATCTGCGGATCGACCGCGACGTCGAACTCCCGCCCCTCCGCCCCGAACTCCCACCTGTAGGGCGCCGTGTGCGGCGCCGGGCGCCAGCCGATGCAACGATGGCGCACAAGCTCGGCGGGATGCGAAGGCGTGCCGAAGCGCGCGATGTAGGAAGGGGCGGCGACGGCGGTCTGGCGCTGCTCGCCGCTCACCGGAACGGCGATCATGTCCTGCTCGATCACCTCGCCGAGCCGCACGCCGGCATCGAAGCCCTCCGCCACGATGTCGAATTCCGCGTCGGTGACGGTCACGTCGAGCCGGATGGCGGGATGCGCCTGCGCGAAATCCGCGAGCAGCAGGCCCGAGAGGAACTGCTCGGCGATCGAGGAGACGGCGAGGCGCAGCAGGCCGCTCGGCGCCGCATCGCGATCCGCGGTCGCATCCAGCGCCGCGCCGATCTCCCCGATCGCCGGCGCCATCCGCTGATGCAGTTGCGCGCCGGCCTCGGTCAGGCTGACGCTCCGCGTCGTACGGTGGAACAACGCGACGCCAAGCCGGTCCTCGAGCCTGCGGATCGCCTGGCTCACCGCCGGCCGCGTGATGCCGAAATGCTCGGCGGCGGCGCGGAAGCTGCGCGCCTCGGCGACGGCGAGGAAGGCAGGGATGCCGGTCAGGTCCACGGCCATTGGTCACTCCAGCGTACCACCATGGATAGCATTGGGAGAATTCTCCCGCCGTTCAACCGCCCCTAGATCCGGTCCGGTTGAACGGAAAGGACCAGCACCATGACGCTCGATACCTACCGGCTTTTGGGCCGCTCCGGCCTGCGCGTCTCGCCGATGAGCCTCGGCACCATGACCTTCGGATCGGAATGGGGATGGGGCGCCGAAGGCGGTGAGGCGCGTCGCATCTTCGATCTCTACGTGGATCGGGGCGGCAATTTCGTCGATACCGCGGTGAACTACACGAATGGCGCGTCGGAGCGCTTCGTCGGCGAATTCCTTGCCGACAAGCGCGAGCGGATCGTGCTCGCGACGAAGTTCACCATGGCGCGCGATCCCGGCAATCCCAATGCGGGCGGCAACCATCGCCTCAATATGGTCCGCTCGGTCGAGCAGAGCCTGCGGCAGCTCGGCACCGACCGCATCGACCTGCTGTACCTGCACGCCTGGGACATGACGACGCGGCCGGAGGAGGTGCTGCGCGCGCTCGACGATCTCGTCCGCGCGGGCAAGATCCTCTACGCCGGCATCTGCAACACGCCGGCCTGGCGCATCGCCGAGATGCAGACGCTCGCCGATCTGCGAGGCTGGTCGCCCTTCGTCGCGCTGCAGATCGAGTACAGCCTGGTGGAGCGCAGCGTCGAGCATGAGCTTATGCCGATGGCCGAGGCGCTCGGGCTCGGCGTGCTGCCCTGGTCGCCGCTCGGGGGCGGGGTGCTCTCCGGCAAATACGGCATGGCGGATGTGCAGGATTCGCGGGAGGCCGCGGTCTCCGCCACGCGGAAGGGCGTGATCGCCGCGTCGGGGCATCTGAACGCCCGCGCTATCGGGATTGCGGATGAGTTGCGTGCCGTCGCCGGGGAGGTCGGGGCGACGCCCTCGCAGGTTGCACTCGCCTGGACGCTGGCGAACCCGGCCGTGGTCTCCCCTGTCATGGGCGCGCGCACCCTTGCGCAGGCGGAGGACAATCTGGCTGCGCTGGCGGTCGTGCTGTCCCCCGCGCAGGTCGAACGCCTGAACCGCGTCAGCGCGCCAGACCCGATCTTCCCCGCCCGCTTCGTGCAGCGCCCGCTGGTGCAGCAATTGATCCATGGCGGCGCCACCGTGCAGCGCCGCGCGCCCGCAACCCACGCGATCGAGGTCTGATGATGCGCCGCCGTTCCTTCGCGGTTCTGCTGACCGCAACCCTGCCCCCTGCAATCCTTCACGCCAAGGAATCCGCCATGCGGCCCAACCACCCCTATGTCGGCATGTGGATGACGGAGGACGTGCGCGTGCGCCACGAGTTGCTGCCGAATGGCCGCTATGTCGAGGCGCGCGGCCAGCGCGAGCGTGCCTATCTGGGACGGTACGAGGTGACCGGCACGCATATCGAATACTGGGACGACACCGGCTTCACCGCGGATGGCGATTTCGTGGACCTGGACACGCTGCACCATGGCGGCATGGTGCTGCGCCGTCGGCCGGCCGCCACGCCCGGGACGAGGTGATCGCGAGTGGGGGGCGGGCCTTGATCTGGTGACGGTCGGGGCTCCCGACAGCGACACGTCTTTGAGCGACACGGCACGCCTGCGGCACTGATCCGATTGCTTCACGTGGCGCGGAAGTCCAACGAACTGCGCATGACCGCCACGAAGATCCTCTGGGGCCAGGTCCTGGTCGTCTTCCTGATCGTTCTCGCAGCGGTCTGGGGCGCGACGCAGTGGGTTGCCTGGCGCCTCGGCTACCAGGCGCAGCTCGGCCAGCCGATGGATGTCTGGGGTGGCGTACCGGTCTACCCGCCGCCCGTATTCTTCCTGTGGTGGTACTGGTACGACGCCTACGCGCCAACAGTCTTCTACGAGGGCGCCCTCATCGCCGCGGCGGGCGGCTTCGCGGCGATCGGCATCGCCATCGGCATGTCCGTCTGGCGCGCCCGCGAGGCGCGGGACGTCACCACCTACGGCTCGGCCCGCTGGGCGACGGAGCGGGAGGTACGGGACGAAGGCCTGCTCGCCCCCGATGGCGTGGTGCTCGGCTGCTTCGCCAAGCGCTATCTCCGCCATGATGGCCCGGAGCACGTGCTGTGCTTCGCGCCGACGCGCTCCGGCAAGGGCGTGGGCCTCGTCGTGCCGACGCTGCTGACCTGGCCGGGCTCGGCCATCGTGCACGACATCAAGGGGGAGAACTGGCAGCTCACCGCCGGCTGTCGGGCGCGCTTCGGCCGGGTGCTGCTATTCGACCCCACAAACCTGGCGAGCGCCGCCTACAACCCGCTGCTCGAGGTCCGCCGCGGCGACAGCGAGGTGCGCGACGTGCAGAACATCGCCGACATCCTGGTCGACCCCGAGGGCGCGCTGGAGCGGCGCAACCATTGGGAGAAGACCAGCCACTCGCTGCTCGTCGGTGCCATCCTGCACGTCCTCTACGCTGAGCAGGACAAGACGCTCGCCGGCGTGGCGGGCTTCCTCTCCGATCCGCGCCGCCCCATCGAGCGCACGCTGGCCGCGATGATGACGACCCCGCACCTCGGCGATCGGCCGCACCCTGTCGTCGCCTCCGCCGCGCGCGAGCTGCTCAACAAGTCGGACAACGAACGATCCGGCGTGCTTTCGACCGCGATGAGCTTCCTCGGTCTCTACCGCGATCCGGTCGTCGCGCAGGTCACGCGCCGGTGCGACTGGCGGATCGCCGACCTGGTCGAGGCACGCGAGCCGGTCACCCTCTACCTCGTCGTTCCACCCTCCGACATCGTGCGGACCAAGCCGCTGGTGCGGCTCGTGCTGAACCAGATCGGCCGCCGGCTGACCGAGGCGCTGGAGAACGAACGGCGGCGTCACCGCCTCCTGCTGATGCTCGATGAGTTTCCCGCCCTCGGTCGCCTTGATTTCTTCGAGAGCCAGCTGGCCTTCATGGCGGGCTACGGCATCCGGTCCTTCCTGATCGCGCAATCGCTGAACCAGATCGAGCGCGCCTATGGGCCGAACAACGCGATCCTCGACAACTGCCATCTCCGCGTCGCCTTCGCGACGAACGACGAGCGCACGGCCAAGCGCGTCTCCGATGCGCTCGGCACGGCAACCGAGATCCGCGACAGCCGGAACTACGCGGGGCATCGCCTGTCGCCCTGGCTTGGCCACCTGATGGTCAGCCGCCAGGAGACGGCGCGACCGCTGCTGACGCCGGGCGAGGTGATGCAACTGCCGCCGACTGACGAGATCGTCCTGGTGTCGGGCTGCCCGCCGATCCGTGCGCGGAAGGCGCGCTACTATGAGGACAGGCAGCTTCGCGCGCGCGTGACGACGCCGCCTGACCCACAAAACAGTCAACTAGTCACCACGCGAGGCGATGACTGGAGCGGTGTGCCCATGACATCGCAGCGAAAGTCGGAACCCTTCGTCACCCCACCAGGCGATGACGATCAAGACGGTGGAGTACGACGAGAACCCACCTTGCCGGAGCATGAGCAGATCGCGCCCGAGCCAGGACCGCCGCCCGAGAGGGAACTGCCGTTGCTCGACGAGAACCAGGACGACGACGCGGCACTGGCCCGCACGCTGCGCGCCAGGTCAGGGCGGCTGGCGCGGCAGGCCGCACTCGACCCCGACGACGGAATCGCGCTCTGAGATGCCGCCGTGAAGAAGGTTCGCCTATCCGTATATCTCGACCCAAAGCTCGCGAAGCAGCTTGAAGCCTACGCGCGAGAGCGCCAACGTTCACTCTCCATCGTTGCCGAGGCCTCGATAGCGTCCTTCCTTTCGCCGGACGCCTCGGACCGGATGGAGGCGGTCATGGCAAAGCGCCTCGACAGAATGAGCCGCCAGATCGAACGCCTCGACCGCGACACCGGGATTGGTCTGGAGACGCTCGCGCTGTTCATCCGGCACTGGCTGGCCGCCGTGCCGGCGCCGTCCGAGGCCCACTACGCCGCCGCGCAGGCCAAGGGCCGTGAACGGTACGAGCGATTCCTCGAAGCCCTCGGTCGGCGCCTGTCGAAAGGCCCCACCCTACTCCGGGAAATCGCCGTCGATCTTACGGAGCACGACCAAAGGGCCGCGCCCGACGTGCATGAGCGCGCCGGGTGATCTTCGCCAGCCGTACGATGGATCTCGCAGTCGGTCGCGCCTCATCGCGCGGCGTAGGGGTCATGTCTGCTGGTGGATTGGGCAACAACACCATTCTGTCAGCATGATAGCTGAAAGCCCCTTACCCCAGTGTGATCCCGGCCTCTCGCACGACACGCGCCCACTTCTTTCGTCGTCAACTCGAGGAGGATCGCGCCGACGATACGGGTGACGGCGGCCTCGTTGGGAAAGATGCCGAACACGTCTCCGCGGCGCTTGATCTCGCAGTTCACTCGCTCGAGCGGATTGATGCTGGGGATCTTTGCGCGATGCTACCGAGGGAACGATCATAGAGCGCGACGTTGGTTCGGTAGCTGAGGATCAGGTCGAGCTGGGTCTCCTGTGCCTCGGGTCGGTGCATGAAGAAGGTGTCCAGCAGATAACCGTCTGGCGACACCGATCCAGCCGGCGCGCCATGCTCGTGCTGGAAACGGATGGCGTGATCGGTCAGTGACGCGCGGGTCGTCTCGCGGTGCGCAGGGTTTGGCTCGCGGCAGGAGGCTCCCACGGACCTCGTCCTGCGGACTTTCTCCACGTAGGCGTTGCCGTTCTTGGTGACTATCGTCGTGACACGCTCGGGATGCCGCATGAGGAGGCGCAGCCCCGTCGGAGCGCCGTAGTCGAAGATTTAGGTCGCGTAGCGCTTTAGACGGATCGCATCGACGAAACTGACGATGACGTCTACGAGCGCATCAAATCTGTGGGTGAAGCGCGCGGCCATGTGATGGCCGTCATCCAAGGCATGTACACGCAGGCCCGCGGCGGGGCGACACGCGAAAAGCTGATGGGCGTGGAGACCGTTGCGATGAAGTGGTGGCCGGTGCGGCATGATGCCGCCCGCTGACGCGACAATAGGGCATGCACCAACCAACTGCGGCACCGTCGGCTAGCACGTGATCTGCGAAACGGGTAGGGCCGCAGCTGAGAGCACGGGCTGCCGAAGGCGGTGCAGCTCGACAACCGGATCCGCTACGCGCGTGACAATCTCGTGACGTCGTGCTGCCGCCTCACACCTGGCCGGCCCGGTGAACGCGCCGGACGCGACAGGAAGCTTTCTCGCAGGCTACCAAGGCCTGGGCCGTGGTATAGGACGCGCCGCATTTAGCTGCCAAGCGACACATGCCAATGATCGGTTGGTCGGCGATCGTGGCCCGATGAGCGTATGTGCTTCGCATTTCCGCCGGCTCGCTGGCAGACATACGGATCGGGATCAAAAGACCGGGGATACAGGTGGAACCAACCAGCCAAGGAGGGCGGACCGAGCAGGCGTTGCTGGTCTCCACCTCCCCGCCGAACAAGCGGCAGAAAATCTTCGCGGCCAGCGTGATCGCCCTCCTGCTCGGAGCGATGTTGCTGGTGGCGCCGTTCGCGCGGACCGAGCTGGAAAGCACCGAGCCACTGGTGTTGGCCTATACGGCTTCCGTCTTCACCACTGAACTTATCACCGCGGCCCTGCTCCTGTCGCTATTCGCCATCCAGCGGTCTCCAGCGATCCTGGTGCTCGCGATGGCTTATCTCTTCTCGGGCTTCATGGCCGTGCCCTGGGCACTCTCTTTCCCCGGCGTGCTCGCGCCGCTGGAGTTTGCCGATGCTGGGCAGCAGACGACAGCCTCGATCGCCGCGATTCGACGCATCGGCTGCCCCCTGTTCCTGCTGACATACGCCATGCTGCGGGGGAGCAGGGAGGTCCGTCCGGGCAGGCTGGTTCCGGCGTTGATTGTCGGCTCCATCGCAGCGGTCGTGGCGACGGTCGTTGGCGTGAGCTGGATCATCTTTCGGCATCAGGATCTGCTCCCGCCATTCATGGACGATAGCGGGCGGATCACCGAAGTCTGGGTGTATGTACCGGGCATTGCCCTCGTGCTGTATGCGTTGCTGGTGCTGCTGCTCGGGCCGTTCGGACGGTCGGTCCTGGATCTCTGGCTGACGGTCGTTATCTGCGCCCTCGCGATCGACCTTGTCCTGCTGTCGTTCATCAGCTCCGGCCTGCGCTTGAGCGTCGGCTGGTGGGCCGGGCGGCTCTACAGCCTGACCGCCGCGACCGTGGTCCTGCTCGTGCTGCTCGCCGAGGCCGCGTCGATGGCGGCGCGGCTTGCCCGGTCCGTTGCGGCCGAGCGTCGCGGGCATGAGGCGAGGCTGGTGACCTTGCAGGCATTTTCGGCCTCGATCGCGCACGAGATCAACCAGCCGCTGGCGAGCATGGTCACCAACGCCGATGCCGGGCGGCGCTGGCTGGCGCGGGACAAGCCCGACCTGGACGAGGCTGGCGCGGCGCTGGCCCGCATTGCCAGGGACGGGCACCGCGCCGGGAAGGTCATCGACGGCATCCGTGCAACGTTCAGCAAGGGCGGGCAGGAGCACGCACTGCTCGACCTCAACCCGCTCATCCTCGACGTGCTTGACCGCTACCGGGACGAGTGTCGGATGGCCCATGTGGCCGTCCACACCGAGCTCGATCCAAATCTGCCGCCGGTGTCCGTGAATCGCGTGCAGATCGAGCAGGTTGTCTGCAACCTGGTGACGAACGCGATCGACGCCTTGCGGTCCGTGGCGGGTGGCCAGCGGGCGCTCCTGGTCAGGTCCACAGTCTCGTCGGGCGGTGAAGTGCTCCTGTCAGTTGAAGATTCTGGAACCGGGTTGCCTCCAGGGCAGGGAGATCGGCTCTTTGAACCCTTCTTCACGACGAAGGTCAGCGGCCTGGGCGTGGGGCTGACGGTCTCCCGCCTGATCCTGGAATCACATGGAGGGCGTCTTTGGGCCACGGAGAACGCCCCGCGAGGTGCGATTTTCCAGTTCACGTTGCCCTGCGATACAGCCCCGGGCGCATTGGCGGAGGAGCCGGTCGGATGACACCTGTTGTCTTCGTCGTCGATGATGACCTGTCGGTTCGCCAGGCGCTGCAGAGCCTGCTGCGCTCCGTCGGGCACGTGGTGGAGGCATTCGAATGCACACGCGACCTGCTGGAGCACCGCCGACGGATGTCGGACGCGGCGGGATGCCTGGTACTGGACGTACGGCTGCCGGGACAAAGCGGACTCGACCTTCAGCGAGAGCTTGTAACCGCCGGCGTTCTGCTACCGATCGTCTTCATCACGGGGCATGGCGACGTCCCGATGTCGGTCGCCGCGATGAAGGCAGGGGCGATCGAGTTCCTCACCAAGCCGTTCCGCGACCAGGATCTCCTCGATGCCGTCCATCGCGCGCTTGAACTCGACAGCGTCCGCCGTGCGGAGTCCGCCGCGCTTGCCGCGTTGAGGGACCGATTCGACGCGCTGACGGCCAGGGAGCGCGAGGTCATGGCGCTCGTCGCTGCCGGACGGCTGAACAAGCAGATCGCCGCGGAGCTCCAGCTTGCCGAGGTGACGGTGAAGGTCCACCGCGCACAGGTGATGGCAAAGATGCAGGCAAGGTCCCTACCGGACCTTGTGCGCATGGCTGACCGCCTGTCCGCCGACCGCCCGAAAGCGTAGCGCGGCATACCTTGGTATAGTTGCCGTGACCCGGGCCGCTGGCCAAGGTTGTCGTGAGCGGGATCATCCCGCGTGGCAGCGGTCTTCGCGCGCGGCGTGCACATCGGAGCCGAGGCGATCAGCGAAGGGACGGATGGCCAGGAGACCGCCCGTGGCGATGCTCGCACGCCCGAGCTCACTCGAGGAGGACGGGATGAAGGTTCGGAAATTCAGTCGGCAGGACGCGGTCATGGAGCGCTCGCCGGGGCAGGTCGGCGACATCTTCGCCGGAAATCTGGTCGATGAACGCGACGGCGGTCCGATCACCATCGGCTATGGCGGCTGGGGGAGGAACCAGCGGCTGGAGCTGACCCTCGCGTTGGTTGACGTCATGATCCTTCTGGAGGGTCGGCTCGCCGTTTCCTTCGACGCCGCCACGGTGGAGGCGGTCGCCGGCGACATCGTCCACATGCCCAAGGGTCAGACGGTGACGATCCGCGCCCGCGAAGCGGCGGTGACCGCCTATGTCACCTATCCGCACTGGCGGACGGCGGAAACTTGACTGGCCGCCATCGGCACGAACAGCGGGCCCGCGCCGGCGCGTCGTGCGGATCACCAAGCCAAAAAATCGGGTCGCGAGACGTCGGAGGCGGCCGACAGGACGGGGCAGCCTGCAGCCCTTCACCATGATCGCGCGGTTATCGAGTGCGCGCTGCTCCGCCGGATTGTTCCTTGGTAGCGGCCTTCGCGCGCGGCTGCACCTCAGGACCGACGCGATCGCCGAAGGGACCAATGGTGTGTAGACCGCTTGTGGCGATTGTTGATGATGATGACTCGGCTCGCGAGGCCGTTGCCGCCCTTGTTCGATCGCTCGGCTTCATGGCAGCGGAATTCGCAAGTGCCGCGGCTTTCCTGCAATCCGGTCGCCGCGCGCTGACCGCCTGCCTGCTCGCGGACATGCGGATGCCGGGCATGACGGGGCTTGAGCTGCATCGGCACTTGCTCAGCGGCGGCACACCGGTGCCGACCATCATCATGACCGCGCATCCCGATGAGGCGGCACGGCTGAGCGCCCTTCATGCGGGCGTCCGCTGCTACCTGCCGAAGCCGCTGGAGCCAGCGGCGTTGCTCGCGTGCATCCGTTCGGCGATCACGGACGACGCCTGAACCGGCGGTTCTTCGTCTTGCTCGCGAAAGCCATGCGTGACGCCGCCGGCAGCGTGCTCCCGATAGCCGTGGGTTCAAGGCTAACTATACCAACATACAATTGTCCCGACCCCGCCTGCTTCCCCACTCTCCGCTCCATACAGAAGCGTCGGCTGAGAGCGTCCCTTGCTCCGGCCACCCGCTTCTCCGACGAGGGAGCGATGGCATGCAGGCGACTGGTCTGAAGAAGAAGCTGTTCCAACACGGCGTGCCGTGGGAGGCCGCCTACGGCTACCACCAGGCCGTGCAGGTCGGCGACACGATCTTCATCTCGGGTCAGCTCAGCCATGACGACGCCGGCAATTTTATCGGTCCCGCGCCCGTTGATGCATCGGGCAGAATTACCGACGCGTCGAACATGGAGCTGCAGATGCGCACGACCTATGGCAACGCCGCAAAGGTGCTTGCCTTCTTCGGCGCAACGCTCGCGAACGTCGTCGATGAGGTGGTCTACACGACCGACGTCGATGCCACCTTTGCTGTCGCCGGACGCGTGCGGAAGGAAGCATTCGGCGCTGAGACGCCGGAATGCGCCAGCACCTTGGTCGGAACGACCAGGCTCGCCCTCCCCGAGCAGCTCGTGGAGATCAGCTTCACCGCAATCCTTCCCGCTGCATCAGGCGACCGCAGCGTCCGCTGATCCCGGCGGCCAACACGGGCCAAACTGGCACAACAAGGATCACGACGATGCCCAAAGCTACGACGACTCCCGGCAAGCTGCTGCTCACGCCGCATGACCACACGCTGATCATGATCGACTTCCAGCCGCAGATGGCGTTTGCGACGAAGTCGATCGACGCCGTGGCGCTGCGCAACAACACGGCCCTCGTCGCGCGCGCCGCGCAGGGCTTCGGCGTCGCGGCCATCCTGACCACCGTCGCGGAAAGCAGCTTCGCCGGCCCGATGTTCGACGAGATCGCAGCTGCCTTCCCGGGCAAGAAGATGCTCGATCGCACCAGCATGAACACGTGGGAGGATGCGGCCGTGATCGCCGAGGTCAATCGCCTTGGCAAGCCGCGCATCGTGCTCGCCGGCCTCTGGACCTCGGTGTGCATCGTTGGCCCGGCGCTCTCGGCCCTCGACCAGGGCTTGGAGGTCTACGTCATCGCGGATGCCTGTGGCGACATCTCGGACGAGGCGCATGACCGCGCGATGGAACGGATGATCCAGGCCGGCGCCCGACCGATGACGGCACTGCAGTACCTGCTGGAACTGCAGCGCGACTGGGCGCGGAGCGAGACCTACGAGCTGACGACCGGCATCGCGCGCCAGCTCGGCGGCGCCTACGGCCTAGGCATCATCTACGCCAAGACGATGTTCGGCGCCTCGGAAGGTCATTGAGGAGAGCTGCGATGTCGGCAGGACACCAGACCTCCACGATCAGCCAGACACCGACACGGCGCCAGGCCATCGAACTGGGAGCAGCCGCGACGGTCGCTCTCGCCGGCCTGCCGCGCGCGGCCGGAGCACAGAGCCACACCAACTCGGAAGGACGAACCACCATGCCCACCGTGACGACCCGCGACGGCGTCGAGATCTTCTACAAGGACTGGGGTCCGCGCGACGCCCAGCCCATCGTGTTCCATCACGGCTGGCCGCTGTCCTCCGACGACTGGGACGCGCAGCTGCTGTTCTTCCTGCAGAACGGCTATCGCGTCGTCGCGCATGACCGGCGCGGCCATGGCCGCTCAGCCCAGGTCTCCGACGGCCACGACATGGATCATTACGCGGCGGATGCCTTCGCCGTGGCAGAGCAGCTCAACCTCCGCAACGCGGTGCATATCGGGCATTCCACAGGCGGCGGCGAGGTTGCACGGTACGTGGCGAAGCATGGCCAGCCCGCCGGCCGCGTCGCCAAGGCCGTGCTCGTTGCAGCCATCCCGCCGATCATGCTGAAGACCGACACCTATCCAGGCGGCCTGCCGATGGAGGTGTTCGATGGCTTCCGCAATGCGCTGGCTGCCAATCGTGCTCAGTTCTTCCGCGATGTGCCGGCGGGGCCATTCTACGGCTTCAACCGCGCGGGCGCGACGGCACATGAAGGTGTGATCCAGAATTGGTGGCGGCAGGGCATGAGCGGCAGCGCCAAGGCCCATTACGAGGGCATCAAGGCATTCTCGGAGACCGACCAGACCGAGGACCTGAAGGCGATCACCGTGCCGACGCTCGTGATGCATGGCGAGGACGACCAGGTCGTGCCGATCGACAGTTCGGCCAGGATCGCGGTGCGGCTGTTGAAGAACGGCACGCTGAAGACCTATCCCGGCTTCTCGCACGGCATGCTCACGGTCAACGCCGACGTACTGAACCGCGACCTGCTGGCCTACGTGCGCGGCGCGGCCTGACCGGCCGGGAGACGATTGGGGCCATCCAGCGCCTCTCCACCGCATTCCGGTGGAGCGTGTTCCGGCCCAGCGATTTCGGCTGGCGCAGTGCGTTCACCGCATTGGCGAGCGGGACGCCCGAAAGCTGGGTCGAAACGAAGTGCCACCCCAGGAGGCTCAGACCGTGCCGGAGACCGCCGACGCCGATCTCGTTCTCTTCAACGGCAGGATCACGACGCTGGACCCTTCGAACCCGCGGGCGCAGGCCGTGGCGATCAAGGATGGGAAGGTGCTACTTGCTGGCTCCGACGCCGAGGCGATGGCGCTGACCGGAGCGCGGACGAAGACGGTGGATGTCGGCGGGCGGCGGGTCATCCCGGGCCTGATCGACAGCCACACGCACGTGATTCGCGGCGGCCTCAACTACACTCTGGAACTGCGCTGGGACGGCGTGCCATCGCTGTCCGACGGCATGGCGATGCTGCGACGCCAGGCGCAGGCGACGCCGCCGCCGCACTGGGTGCGCATCGTCGGCGGCTTCACCGAGCACCAGTTCGCCGAGAAGCGGTTGCCGACGCTCGATGAGCTGAACGCCGCGGCGCCCGACACGCCCGTATTCATCATGCACCTCTATGACCGCGCGCTGCTCAATCGGGCGGCCCTGCGCGCCGTCGGCTACACGCGCGACACGCCGAATCCGCCGGGCGGCGAAATCCAGCGCGATGCGGCAGGTGACCCGACGGGCCTGCTGCTGGCCAAGCCGAACGCACTCATCCTCTACGCCACTCTGGCGCGCGGACCGAAGCTCGATCCCGACGCGCAGCGCAATTCCACCCGCCACTTCATGCGGGAGCTGAACCGGCTCGGCGTCACCAGCGTGATCGACGCCGGCGGCGGCTTCCAGAACTACCCGGACGACTACGCGATCATCCGGGCGCTGCATGAAGATGGCGAGCTCACGCTGCGCATCGCCTACAACCTCTTCACCCAGAAGGCCGGCGAGGAGCTGGAGGATTTCTCCCGCTGGGGCCGGATGGTCAGTCCCGGCCAGGGCGACGACAGCTTCCGCCACAACGGCGCCGGCGAGATGCTGGTGTTCTCCGCCGCCGACTTCGAGGATTTCCGCGAGCCACGCCCCGAGTTGCCGGAGAGCATGGAAGGCGAGCTCGAAACGGTGGTGCGCAAGCTGGTCGAGAATCGCTGGCCCTGGCGCCTGCACGCCACCTACGACGAGACGATCAGCCGCGCGCTCGACGTGTTCGAGAAGGTCAACCGCGACCAGCCGATCGGCGGACTGCATTGGATGTTCGACCATGCTGAGACGATCAGCGACCGCAACATCGACCGGGTCGCGGCGCTCGGCGGCGGCATCGCCGTGCAGCATCGCCTGGCCTACCAGGGCGAGGATTTCGTCGCGCGCTATGGTACCGTGGCGGCCGAGCGCGCGCCGCCGATCCGGCGCATGTTGGCGGCCGGGGTGCCGGTCGGCGCCGGGACGGATGCCACGCGCGTCGCTTCCTACAATCCCTGGGTGTGCCTCGCCTGGATGGTCACCGGCCGGACGGTGGGCGGGCTGCGGATCCATCCGCCCGCCAACCGCCTGGACCGGGAGGAAGCGCTGCGCCTGTGGACGGAGGCGAACACCTGGTTCTCGACCGAGGTCGGCAAGAAGGGCCGGATCGCTAAAGGACAACTTGCCGACCTCGCAGTGCTCTCGGCCGACTACTTCGGCGTGCCGGAGGACGAGATCGCGCATCTCGACGCGGTGCTGACGATCCTCGGCGGCAAGGTGGTGTATGGCGCGGGCGACTTCGCCTCGCTGGCGCCGCCGACGCCACCGGTGCTGCCGGACTGGTCGCCCGTTCGGACCTTCGGCGGCTATCAGCGCCGCGGCCAGGGCGTGCATCGGAGCCTGGTCGCCGAGGGTGTCGGCACTGCCTCGGCCTGCGGCTGCGGCAGCGCCTGTGGCATCCACGGCCACGCCCATGCCTGGGCACGGCTGGACGCGCCGGTGCGTGACCAGCAGGGGTTCTGGGGGGCATTCGGCTGCAGCTGTTGGGCGGTGTGAGATGCAGAGCCTCCTTGCCCATCCCGTCACCGGCTGGCTCGCTTTGGCGTGCCTCTGCGCCGCCTACATCCAGGGCGGGCTGACCAAGCTTCTCGACCTTCCCGGCGCGGTCGCGGAGGCGACGCATTTTGGTCTGCCGCTGCCGCCGCTAGTGGTGGCCCTGACAATCATGCTGGAACTCGGCGCCTCCGCGCTGATCCTCACGGGCCACTGGCGCTGGGCGGCGGCGCTGGCTTTGGCCGCCTTCACCCTGGCGGGGGCCCTCATCGCCAACCGCTTCTGGGAATGGCCGCACGGCCAGGAGCGCGCCAAGACCACCAACGCCTTCTTCGAGCACCTTGGGCTCATTGGCGCCTTCGTCTACGTCGCGCGCGCGGACATCCTGGGAGAAGCACGATGAACGGCACGCCCTCCGGGAGCGCGCTGGCGCCGCTGCGCCACCGCGTCTTCGCCGTGCTCTGGACCGCGACGGTCATCGGCAACGTCGGCACCTGGATGCGCGATGTCGGCTCTGGCTGGCTGATGACCTCGCTTGCGCCCTCGCCGGTGATGGTGGCGCTGGTGCAGGCCGCCGGCACGCTGCCGGTCTTCCTGCTGGCGTTGCCGGCAGGTGCACTCGCCGACCTGCTGGACCGGCGCCGGCTGCTGATCTGGGTGCAGGTCCTGCTCGGCGTCGTGTCGCTGACGCTGGCCGTCTTCACTGCGCTCGGCGTCATGACGCCGTGGCTGTTGATCGTGCTCGTGCTCGCGGGCGGTGCCGGGGCGGCGCTGGCGGCACCGGCGTGGCAATCCTCGGTGCCCGAGATGGTGCCGCGCGCCGACCTCAGCGCGGCGGTGGCGCTGAACTCCATGGGGATCAACGTCAGCCGCGCCATCGGTCCGGCAATCGGTGGGCTCATTCTCGCGACGCTCGGCGTCGCGGCGACCTACCTAGCGGATGCGGTCAGCTACGTGATCGTCATCGCCGCGCTGCTCTGGTGGCATCGGCAGGCGCCCGTGGTGGAAGGTCCGCGCGAGACGCTGCCGGGCGCGATGCGGGCCGGGCTGCGCTACGCGGCGAACTCGGCACCGCTGCGCCGCGTGCTGCTGCGCTCGGCCGTGTTTTTCGTGTTCGGCGCAGCGCATTGGGCGCTGCTGCCGCTGCTGGCCCGCGAGGTGCTGGGCGGCGGCCCCGCGCTCTATGGCGTGATGCTCGCTGGCATTGGCGCCGGCGCCGTGGGCGGCGCGCTGGCACTGCCCTGGCTGCGGCAGCGACTGGGCGGGGCGGAGGGCCTGATGCTGGTCGGCGCGCTCGGCAGCGCGGCGGCGCAGGCGGGCCTGGCCATGATCCCGTCAGAAGCGGCCGCGGTGCTGCTGTGCGTGCTGGCCGGAATCGCCTGGATCGCGGTGCTGACCACCGTCAACACCACCGCCCAGGCCGTGTTGCCGAACTGGGTGCGGGCGCGCGGGCTGGCGATCTATCTCACTGTCTTCTCGGGCGGGATGACGCTCGGCAGCCTCGCCTGGGGGCAGGTGGCGACCCTCATCGGCGTTCCAGCAGCCTTGGTGCTCGCCGCGGCCCTGGGTGCCTTGGCGGCGCTCGCCATGCGAACCCTCCCGCTGCCCGCCGGTGGCGAGAGCCTCGATCCGTCGCGGCACTGGGCCGAGCCGGAAGCCGCGATACCGATGGAACTGGAGCGCGGCCCTGTCGCCGTGCAGATCGCCTATCGGGTGGCATTGGAGCGCCAGCCGGCCTTCCGTGCCGCGATCGCGCCGCTCGGCGCCACGCGCCGACGGGATGGCGCGCTGGCATGGGGCGTCTTCGCCGATACCGAGGCACCGGATCGCATCGTCGAATGGTTCATGGTTGCAAGCTGGGCGGAGCACGTGCGCCAGCATCACCGCGTCACGGTCGCCGACCAGGCGCTGCAGGCGACAGTGACGGCGCTGCACGAGGGCACCGAACCGCCACGCGTGACGCACCTGATCGCGCTGGAGTCCGGGAGGCCGGGGGAACACGATGTCCGCCCATGAAGACATCCACGGGCTGCACCACGCGGCGGCGATCGCAAGCGGCGCGCAGGCCAGCCTCGACTCCTGCACCGCCGTGCTGGGCCTCCGGCTGATCAAGCGCACCGTCAACTTCGACGCGCCCGACCCGCACCAGTTCTACGACGATGCTGCTGCCGGCAGCCTGCTCACCTTCCTTTCCTTCGCCAATGGCGCGGCACGGCGCGTCGGCACGCCGTGACACAGGAGAACGCGATGCAGCTTCACGGAATCCACCACCTGACCGCCGTCTCGGCCGATGCGCGCGGCAATCACGACTTCTACACACGCGTGCTCGGCATGCGGCTGGTGAAGAAGACCGTCAACCAGGACGACACCAGCGCCTACCACCTGTTCTACGCCGATGGCGCGGCCAGCCCCGGCACGGACCTCACCTTCTTCGACTGGCCGGTGGGGCGGGAGCGGCGCGGCACCAATGCCATCGTGCGCACCGCGCTGCGCGTCGCCGGCCGGCCCGCGCTGGAGTACTGGGAAGCGCGGTTGGCCGAAGCCGGCGTGCAGCCCGGCCCGGTACGCGACGTGGACGGGCGCCTCCAGCTCGATTTCGAGGATCCCGAAGGCCAGCGGCTGACGCTGCTTGACGATGGCGGCGCCGGCCCCTTCCACCCCTGGGCCCGCAGCACCGTGCCCGAGCGGCACCAGATCCGTGGCCTCGGCCCCATCACCATCAGCGTCCCCGACCTCGGGGCTTCCGACCACTTCCTCACGCACGTCATGGCGATGCGCCAGGTGCGGCACTACACGGCGGCGGACGCGCCCGGCATCGCTGTGCATGTCTACGAGATGGGCGAGGGCGGCCCGGCGGCGGAGCTGCATGTGCGCGTCGAGCCAGACTTGCCGCAGGCGCAGCCAGGGGCAGGCGGCGTCCACCACGTCGCCTTCCGGGTGCGCGACGAGGAGTACGACGGCTGGGTGGAGCGCCTGCAACGGCTGCGCATCCCCTCCAGCGGGCCGGTGGACCGCTTCTACTTCCGCAGCCTCTACACGCGGGAGCCGAACGGCATCCTCTACGAGATCGCCACCGATGGCCCGGGCTTCGCCACCGACGAGCCGCTCGAGGCGCTCGGCGAGCGCCTGTCCCTGCCGCCCTTCCTGGAGCCGCGGCGTGCGGCAATCGAGCGCGGCCTGAAGCCGCTCTGAGAAAAGGCAAGGCGATGACCAACACCATGAAGGCGATCGTGCTTGGCAAATTCGGTGGCTTCGACGCCTTCGAGATGCGCGATGTTTTGGTACCGATCGTCGGACCTCGGCAGGTCCGGGTACGCGTCCACGCCACCGCGATCAACCCTCTCGACTATCAGATCCGACGTGGCGACTACGCCGACCACGTGCCGCTCCCCGCCATCATCGGTCACGACGTTTCCGGCGTTGTGGAGGAGAAGGGGTCGCATGTGAGCGAGTTCGATGCAGGCGACGAGGTCTACTACACGCCCAGAATATTCGGCGGCCCGGGCTCCTACGCGGAGCAGCACGTTGCCGATGTCGAGCTGGTCGCGCGCAAGCCGCGCAACATCAACCACCTGGAGGCTGCCAGCCTGACGCTGGTTGGCGGGACGGTTTGGGAAGCTTTGGTGACCCGCGCCCAGCTTGCTGTTCACGAAACCATCCTGATCCACGGCGGTGCCGGCGGCGTGGGTACGGTGGCGATCCAGCTTGCCAAGGCGATGGGTGCGCGGGTCATCACGACGGCGCGCCGCGTCAACCACGCGTTCGTGCGTTCGCTCGGAGCGGATGAGACGATCGACCACACCTGCGATGACTACGTCTCAGCCGTAGCGGGCCTGACGCATAAGCAGGGGGTGAACGTCGTGTTCGACACCATCGGCGGTGACACCCTGACGAGAAGCGCGCTTGTCCTTGCGGATGCCGGACGGGTGGTGAGCATCGTCGACACCGCACAGCCGCAGAACCTTATCGAGGCTTGGGGCAGGAATGCTGCCTACCACTTCGTCTTCACCCGGCAGAACCGCGGCAAACTCGACGCACTGACAAACCTCATCGAACGCGGCCTGGTCAAGCCTGTCATCGGCGCGGTGCTGCCTCTGGCTCGGGTCGGCGAAGCGCATGAACTGCTCGAAGGCGGGGGCTCCCCTGGGCTTCGCGGGAAGCTGGCGATCGATGTCGTGGGCCAGACCGTCAAGCTTCCCTCGCCGCGAGAGTGACATCGATGAGACAGCGGTACGTCCCGATACACCATCCCAAACGGGACAGGTCAGACGGGCAATCATGATGCGCCGCGAGGGAGAGACGGGCCATGGCTGACACGAACGCAGGTACCGGCCCGCATGCGGGCCAGCCGACCGCGACGGCGGGATCACCGCTGCACCGGGCGAAGGCAGCGGTGGTGATGGTCCACGGCCGCGGCGCGGATGCCGAGGGGATGCTCTCCCTCGCCGAGGTCTTCGCGCAGCCCGACCTCGCCTATCTCGCCCCGCAGGCCGCGGGCCGCAGCTGGTATCCCCACGCCTTCCTCGCGCCGATCGAACGCAACGAGCCCTACCTGTCCTCCGCGCTGGAGGTGCTGGACGGGCTGCTGGATCACCTGGCCGCCGCGGGCTTTGCGCCGGAGCGCGTTGTGCTGCTCGGTTTCTCGCAGGGCGCCTGCCTGGCGCTGGAGTATGCGGCGCGCCGGGCGCGCCGCTACGGAGGCCTGATCGGCCTGAGCGGCGGCCTGATCGGACCGGAGGAGACGCCGCGGGACTATGCCGGCGATCTTGGCGGCACACCGGTCTTCCTGGGGTGCAGCGACGTCGATCCGCACATCCCGCTCGCCCGCGTGCACGAGACCTCCCGCGTGCTTGGCCGGCTCGGCGGCGTGGTCGCGGAGCGGATCTACCCGGGCATGGGCCACGGCATCAACGACGACGAGGTGAAGCACGTCAGGGGCCTGCTGGCGACGCTCGCGGCACGGGATACCGGCCACGGCAAGGACCAGGTCGGCGTCACGCACCCGCTCCCCGACGGGATACCTGGCGCAGTGCGGGACACCGCATAGGCCTCGGCAACGGACCGCACCGCCGGGTGTGGATGGATTTTGCAACCGGGGCTGCGACCCCATTCTCACGGAGTAGACCATGACCTCGAAGCCCGCCGAAGACCTCGCCCGCGCCGCACCGCCGGACGGGGTGGAGCTGGTGCTCCTGCCACGCGTTCATGACCTGGGCGGCTTCGAGGTGCGCCGCGCCCTGCCTGCGCAGGAGCGGCAGATGGTCGGTCCCTTCATCTTCTTCGACCAGATGGGGCCAGGCGAATTCCTCGCCGGGCGGGGGCTGGACGTCCGCCCGCATCCCCACATCGGCCTCTCCACCGTGACCTACCTCTTCGACGGCTCGATCCTGCACCGCGACAGCCTCGGGTCCGAGCAGCCCATCGCCCCGGGCGACGTGAACTGGATGACGACCGGCCGCGGGATCGTGCATTCCGAGCGGACCGCCCCCGCGCTGCGCGGGCATACCAACCGCCTGTACGGCATCCAGTCCTGGGTCGCCTTGCCGAAGGGTGCGGAAGAGGCTGCGCCCGACTTCGTCCACCATCCAGCCGCCAGCCTGCCCCTCGTCGACGACGGCGGCGTGCGGTTGCGGCTGATTGCCGGCGCGGGCTGGGGCCTCACGGCACCCGTCGCGGTCTCCTCGCCGCTGTTCTACGCCGACGCCGCGCTGGAAGCCGGCGCCGTCCTGCCGCTGCCGGACGAGCACGAGGAGCGCGCGGTCTATGTGCTGGATGGCGAGATCGAGGTCGCGGGCGACCGCTTCACGCCGGGCCGCATGCTTCTGTTCCGCGCCCGCGACCGCCTGGCACTGCGCGCCGGGCCTCTGGGCGCGCGGGTGCTGCTGCTGGGTGGTGCCGCGATGGACGGGCCGCGCTACCTGTTCTGGAACTTCGTCGCCTCCAGCCGCGAGCGCATCGAGCAGGCCAAGGCCGACTGGCAGGCGGGCAGGTTCGGGGTCGTGCCCGGCGACGAGAATGAGTTCATCCCGCTTCCGGAAGGCCGCGCCACCATGCGCGCTGAGGGACGGCAGGTGAGCGAGGGCTCGCCGACGAGCTGACAGGGGCCCACCGCCCGGAAGCTGGGTGCCTGCGAACCGGACGAATGAAGGCAGAACCAGCGAGCACAGGGGCGTCGGAGATTCGCTCCCCGGAGCACTCCGGCCGCCCTCCGCGCCAATCAGGCCTGCGCCGCGTCCGGTGAACCTCGCGCTGCAGGGCGGGGGCGCCTACGCGCCCTGAGCCGCGCAGTGCTACGCTCTGCCACTGCGCCATGCCGCCGCAATCGCGGCACCGACATCCGCCAGGGCGGCATCACGCGTCGCCATTTCGGCCGCCCCCTCGGTCAGGTAGGCGGTAACCAGCAGCGGCGCGCCGCCGGACGGCCACATCAGGCCGACATCGTTGCTCGTGCCGTTCGGCCCCGTCCCGGTGCGTTCCCCAGCTTGCCAACCCGGCGGCAGGCCAGCGCGCAGCCGCGTATCGCCTGTTCTGTTGGCGCGAAGCCAGGCGACCAGCTGCGCGCGGCTACCAGGCAAGAGCACGTCGCCAAGTGTGAGGCGCTGCATCGTCACCAGCATTGCGGCCGGGGTTGTGGTATCGCGCGGGTCGCCTGGCCGCGCCTCGTTCAGCGCGGTCTCCCATCGGTCGAGGCGCGTGACGCCGTCACCGATGCCGCGCAGCCAGGCAGTCAGGCCCTCCGGGCCGCCGAGGCTGCGCAGCAGCAGGTTGGCGGCCGTGTTGTCGCTCAGGGTCATCGTCGCCTCGCACAGCGCGCCGACCGTCATCCCCTCCGCACCCGCATGCCGTTCCGTCACGGGAGAGTAGGTCACCAACGCATCGCGCCCGTAGCGGATCCGGTCATCGAGGCGCATCCGGCCGGCATCGACCTGCGCGAGCACGGCGCCGGCGGCGAGCAACTTGAAGGTGCTGGTCAAGGGAAATCGCTCCGTCGCGCGATGGCCTGCCGCCTCGCCGCTGGCAGTGTCGAGTACGGCGACACCGAGCCGGCCTCCGCGCGCCGCCTCGATGCCGCGCAGGACGGCTTCGAGCTGCCCGAAACCACCGCCCGTCCTCGCGCGCGGCGCGACGGGCGCGCTGGCCGCTGCCGCCGCGCTCCCGGCCATCAGTGTCCTGCGCTTGATCATCGTGCGGCCCCGGTGTGCCAAGCTGATGCAAGAGCGATATGGGTCATGAGCAGTCTCCTTGCTTGAACACGATCGGCGTCGAACACCATCGTAACGCCAGCCCCGTCCATCGTGCGGCGAAGGCCAACATGTCGGTGAGCTCCTCAATCGACTGCGAGACCGGCTTGCCGGTGCCGTGGCCGGCGCGCGTATCGATGCGCAGCAGACGAGGGCGGTCGCCGAGATCGGCGGCCTGCAACGCGGCGACGTATTTGAAGCTGTGGGCGGGCACGACGCGGTCATCCGCGTCGGCGGTCGTGACGAGGATCGCGGGGTAGGCCGCGCCGGAACGGACATTGTGGTAGGGCGAGTAGCCCAGCAGGTTACGGAAGTCCGCCTCGTTCGCAGGATCGCCAAACTCATTGACCCACAGTCGACCGCCGGTGAACCGGTCGAAGCGCAGCATGTCCATCACGCCGACGCCGGGCAGCGCAGCGTCGAACAGGTCGGGCCGCTGGTTGACCGCGGCACCGACGATCAATCCGCCATTGGACGAGCCCTGGATCGCGAGACCATCCGGCGCGGCGATGCCTTCGGCCTTCAGGTACTCACCCGCCGCGATGACATCGTCGAAGCTGTTCTGCTTGGCGAGGAGACGACCGGCATCTTGCCACGCCCTCCCGTATTCCCCGCCGCCGCGGATGTTGGCCACCGCGACGGCACCGCCCCGCTCGACCCATGCCAGGAGCGCGGGCGAGTACATGGGAACGACGCTGATCCCATAGCCGCCATAGACATGCAGCATGGTCGGCGCCGGGCCGGTGATGTCGGCGCGGCGGAGGAGGAACATCGGCACCCGCGTGCCGTCCTTCGAGGCGTAGACGCGCTGCTCCACGGCGATGCGCGCGTCAACCACGACGCCCGGCTCCGCCCAGACCGTGCTGGAATTCGCCGCCACGTCATAGCGGTGGATCGTGGTCGGTGCGTTGAAACTGGTGAAGACGAAGAAGGCCTCGTCATCGGCGAGGCGGCCGCGGAACCCGCCGGCGGTGCCGATGCCGGGCAGCGTCACCGCGCCATCGGGCGTGCCGTCGAGCCGATACCGTCTCACTTCGGTTTGCGCGTCGACCAGGTAGGAAACGATGAGCCGGCCGCCGAGCAGAACCGCATCGCTCAGCGTTGCGTCCTGCTCGGGGACAAGTTCCACGAATTCCGGATCGGCGGCAGCCAGATCGAAAGTGACGATCCTGCTGCGCGGGGCACCGTGCTGCGTGGCCAGCATCACAGTCGTGTCGATGCAGCCGATCACGGCCCAGAAGTGATCGAAGTTCGACACGAGCGTGCGCGACGGCCAGCCGGGGCGCGTGAGATCGACGATCGTGGGTGTGCTGCCGCCCGACCCGGGGGACGAGAAGATCGCGGCATGTCGGCCATCCTCGGTCACGGTCGCGATGTGGACCAGGTGCGGCTGGTCGGGTGTGGCGTGCACGACGCGGTCCTGCGCCTGCGCCGTACCGAGCGCATGGAAATGCACGGCATGGCCACCCACCGGCGCCGCCGACGGCGTGTTGTCGGCCGGCGCGGGAAAGCGCGAGTAGAAAAAGCCCGAGCCATCCTTGGCCCAGGCGATGGTCGTGAACCGTGCCCATTCGATGCGGTCGCGCAGAATCGTGCCGGTCGCGACGTCGATCACGCGGATCGTGCGCCAGTCACTGCCTCCCTCCTGCACCGCGAAAGCGACAAGCGCACCGTCCTCGGACGGGGCCCATTCCGCGAGCGCGGTAGCGCCATCGTCCGACCACGCGTTCGGGTCGATCAGAACGCGTTCAGGCCCGCTCACCCCCTCGCGCATGACGAGCACGGCCTGGTTGTCGAGCCCGCCGTTGCGCGTGAAGAAATAGCGCCCGCCCCGCTTCTGGGGCGCAGTGAGCCGCGCGTGATCGAACAAGGTCGTCAGCCGCGCGTGGAACGCCTCGCGCGCTGGCAAGGTTGCGAGATAGGCACGGGCGGTGCGGTCCTGGGCCGCCATCCAGGCGGCGACCTCGCGGTCGCGGCGCGCGTCGTTCTCGAGCCAGCGGTAAGGGTCCACGATACGGTGACCGAAATGATGCTCGACGATTTCGGTCCGTCGCGTGTCCGGGTAGGTGATCTCCGGCAATTCCGCCTCCGTTTGCGATAGGGCATGGGCCGGTCGGGCGGGAAACAGACGCAACAGCGCCGCGACGGCGGCTGCGCCGATCGGCCCGGTCAACGCTGCCCGGCGCCCGGCATCCGCGGCATCGGCGGGTGACTGGCGCGCCGCCGGCTGCCGAAGCGCCCGGCGGCGCGATGGTTCAAGCTGGCGCATCGTTACGCGCGGCCCGGGATGCGCGCGATCACCTTGATCTCGAAATCGAATCCGGCGAGCCAGGTGACGCCGATCGCGGTCCAGGTCGGGTGTGGTGGCTTCGGGAAATGCTGGTTCTTCACCTTCAGCCACGTCTCGAACTGCGCCTGCGGGTCGGTGTGGAAAGTGGTGACGTCGAGGACATCGTCGAAGCCGCAGCCGGCCGCCTCCAGCGTGGCCCTGAGGTTCTCGAAGGCGCGCTGCACCTGGCGTTCGAACTCGGGCTCGGGGCTGCCATCGTCGCGGCTGCCGACTTGGCCGGAGACGAACAGCAGGTCGCCGGATCGGACCGCGGCGGAATAACCGTACTTCTCGTACAGGGCGTGGCGATCGGGCGGGAAGAACGCTTCGCGCTTGTTCATGGCGGTGCTCCTTGGCAATGGGCCGATGGGTTGGGCGCGCCCGGACGATCGGCGCGCCTGCGTGTTGGGGTTTGTCGCGGACCTCTTCAGGCCCGGGCTGTCGGTCTGGACTTATGGTGGGGACAACAGGCCCGGAAGATCGGCATTCTTGCCTTCACTGTCCCATCAGTCGGACAATCAGCCATGGCGCAGGACCTCAACGACCTCTTCCACTTCGCCAAGGTGGTCGAGCATGGCGGCTTCGCGGCCGCCGGGCGGGCCATCGGCATGCCGCGCTCCAAGCTGAGCCGGCGCATCGGACTACTTGAGGAGCGGCTCGGCGTCCGGCTGATTCAGCGCTCGACGCGGCGCTTCGCCGTGACCGAGCTGGGGCGGGAGTATCACCGCCACTGCCTCGCGGTGCTGATCGAGGCGGAGGCCGCGCAGGAGGCGGTCGAGCGCTCCCGCTCCGCGCCGCAGGGCCTCGTGCGACTGAGCTGCCCCGGCGGACTGCTGCATTTCCAGGTCGCCAGTATGCTGGCGCGATTCATGGCCGCGAACCCGCTCGTGCGTCTGCAACTCGACAGCACCAACAGGCGCGTGGACGTCATCGGCGAGGCATTGGACATCGCGCTCCGCGTCCGTTCCCCGCCGATCGAGGAAAGCGGCCTGGTGATGCGCAGATTGGCCGAAAGCGCCCAGCGCCTGGTGGCGAGCCCCGCACTGCTCGCGGGGCGGGCGAGCCCGCTGGAGCCGGGTGACCTCGCCAACTTGCCGAGCCTTGACTGGTGGCCGACCGAACAGGACCACGCGTGGCGGCTGGACGGACCCGATGGCGCGACGGCACGCATCCGCCACGAACCCCGCATGGTGACGGAGGACATGGCGGCGCTCCGCTTCGCTGCCCTGCACGGTGCCGGCATCGTCCAGCTGCCGGCGGTGGCCGTGCGCGCGGATCTCGCCGCCGGCACGCTCATCGACGTTCTGCCAGGCTGGGCGCCACGCAGCGGGATCATCCATGCGGTGTTCCCGTCGCGGCGCGGGCTGCTGCCTTCGGTGCGCGCGCTGCTCGACCACCTCGCCGCGGAATACGCCCGGCTTGTGGACGACGAGCCAGCCTTCAGGCGTGCGTAATGGACTCAAGGGCCCATGAGGCGGTCGGTCGTTGCGTCGGCGGCGAGCACGGCCTGGCTGCCAATGCGGTCGCGGGGGATGACAGCCGCCGAATGCGGCCGGGGCGACCCCGCGCCCCAGCCGCCGCCGTGCGCCGTCCGATCAGGCGCCGAATCCGCCGTCGATCGTGTGCATCGCGCCGGTTACGAAGCCCGCTTCCGGCCCCGCCAACCAGGCCACCATGCCCGCCACCTCCTCCGGCCGCCCATGGCGCTTGATGGCCATGACGGAGTGCTGGATGTCCTTCGTCGGCCCGTCCGCCGGGTTCAGCTCCGTGTCGATCGGCCCAGGCTGCACGACGTTCACCGTGATCCCGCGAGGCCCGAAATCCCGCGCCAGCCCCCGCGCCATTCCCTGCAGCGCGGACTTGCTCATCGCGTAGGCAGAGAGGCCCGGAAACGGGATCCGATCGCCGTTGACGGAGCCGATCACCACGATCCGCCCACCCTCCGGCATCTGTCGCGCCGCCTCGACCGCCGCATGGTAGGGCGCGTTCACGTTGATCCGGATCAGCCGGTCCACCGCGTCCGGGTCCTGGTCGAGCGGATCACCGAAGGCACCGATGCCCGCATTCACCACCAGCACGTCCAGCGGCCCACTCTCCCGCACCCGCGCGATCACCGCATCCCGGTCGGCGCTGTCCGCCACCACCGCCGCAGCCCCTGTCTCCGCCGCCAGGCGCACCGCCGCCTCCTGAGCGCTGGCGTAGGTGAACGTCACGGCCGCCCCATCTGCGGCAAGGCGCCGCACGATCGCTGCTCCGATCCCCCGGCTGCCACCGAGCACGAGAGCAGACTTTCCTTGCAAACTGGCCATCTGGCCCTCCTTGATGTTCAACTTAGTGGACGCTACATAATTCGGCCGAAGGCCCCGTCAAGAGATTTTGTATTGATGACTACATATTCGTCCCGTCCGCGCGGCCGTCCCCGCCGCTTCGACCCCGAACAGGCCGTGGCCACGGCCCAGCGCCTGTTCCATGCCCGCGGCTACGATGGCGTCAGCGTTGCCGACCTCACGGCGGCGCTCGGCATCAACCCGCCTAGCTTCTATGCCGCCTTCGGCAGCAAGGCTGGTCTCTATGCCCGCACGCTCTCCCGCTACAGCGGCACCGAGGGCATCCCCCTGGCCGAGATCCTGCGCCCCGGGCGCCCGGTGGCCGAGGCACTCGCCGCGGTGCTGGAGGAGGCAGCACGCCGCTACGCCGCCGACCCTGATGCGCCCGGCTGCCTCGCGATTGAGGGCGCCCGCTGCAACGATCCGGAGGCGCGAGAAGCCGCCCGCGTCCTGACCGCCGCGGGGGCGGACACCATTCGCCGCTTCATCGCGGCGACGCACCCGAAAGCGGCCAGCGGCGTAGCCGACTATGTCGTGACCGTGATGACGGGCCTTTCCGCCATGGCCCGCGTGGGCCACGGGCTGGATCGCCTGCTCGCCTCGGCCCGCCTCGCGGGCCTGGTCCTGGAGAGGGCGCTCCGCGCGTGAACGCCGCATACGAGCCGCTTCGTCCGTCGTGAAACTGGTCGTAAGCGCGGGGCTGCTCGCCGAGCGAGGCGGGCCGCGTGACCCGACCGACCTCACCACCATACCGAGCCTTGGCTGGTGGTCGGCTGAACAGCACCGCGCCCGGCGCCTGGACGGACCCGATGGCGCGACGGCACGCATCCATCCCGAACCCCGTATGGTGACGGAGGACATGGCGGCGCTCCGCTTCTCGTAGAGGACGTGGCGGCTGCGCGGAGAGAACGATTCGCGTCTACCCATGGATGTTCCATGGCCGTTCGTCGTGACGCACGTTCCGGATGATTGGGACCATCCCATGCGAGACGTTCGGATTCACAGAACCGACCCGCGCTCATGAACAGTGGCATTCAGGGCACGGCGTCGAACGTTGTCCGCTTCCTCGGGGTCGAACATCTCGATGCTGCCAAGGTGGGCTTCCGCCGGTATCTCGTCCTGCAGAACGTCCCAATGCTCGGCTAGCCTGCCATCTTCAACGCGGAAAAGATCGATGACGACCTGAGGCGCGTCTGCCCAGCCCCGAATGCGACCGTGGATAGCAACGAGATCGCCTTCAGCGACGATCAAGCCGGGCTCGTAGACGACGTCGGGCGACAGGCTGGCGACGAGTGCCTGCAAGGCGTCGCGGCCCTGGGGAATGCTGGGATTGTGCTGGATGTAGTGCGGGGCATAAAGGCGCTCCACTGCCGACGCATCGTGACGCTGAAACAGTGAGACCATGGCGTCGAGCACCAGCGCCTTGTTGCGCTGGGGACGATCATCGAAGACGCGATGTGCGGGCCGCTTGACCGAGAACGTGCCGGTCATCCGCAGGAACTGCCCGTCAGGCAGGGTAGCAGCCGAGTGGATCAGGCCGCGATCATGGTCCTGGATATTCGCGACGGTGGCACCGTCCTTCTCCTGCCAGCTCACGGCGAAGATGCTGTTGCCGAGGGGCAGGACGTGAATGGCGACCAACTCGGTCCGGGCAAACGGCCCGTCCTTGATCTCGAATCTCAGTCGCTTAGCCGAGAGCAGCGCCAGGCTGACCTTGAAGTTCGGGTAGGAGACATCGATCTCCGATCCCACGGGGAAACGATCCAGCGACATCCTGGCATTCCGTTCTGTGGATTCATCGATTGCGCGGTGGAGCCGACGCGGTTTCGGGCCAGGCCCGGGCGGAATGCGTTGCCATGCGCATGTCGAGCCCACTGGAGTCCGGCGATACCGCAGTCGAATGGGCCATGGAGGCAGCGATCAGCTTGCGGATTTCGGTACCGGCGTGTTGAGCAGTTGCTGCTCCCACAGATACGCGATGCCGCTGCCGGCGGCGTGATGAAGGATAACCTCGTTCAGCGCCATCGCGGTGTCCATCCGCGCCCAGTCGCGCTGCCATTCGGCTGCCAGCGCCATCCAGGTCATCATGTTCACGCCGGCTGCGATCATGCGCTGGATGGCGACCGCGTGCCCCTCGACCGAAATGCCGCCCGACGCATCGGTGATCACCGTCACGTCCCAGCCTTCGCCCGCAGCCTGGATCGCCGGCATCGCGACGCAGATTTCTGTCCACAGACCGGCGATGATCAGCTGTTTCCGACCCGTCTTCTTGACGACATCGACGACCTTTCGGTCTTCCCAGGTGTTGATGAAGGTCCGATCGATCACATCCTGACCGGGGAACACGTCGGTGATCTGCGGAAAGATGTAGCCGCCGCGAGCTTCGACCACGCTCGTCAGAATGGTAGGGACGTTGAAGACCTTCGCGGACTTCGCCAGCGCCGTCGAATTGTTGACCACGATATGCGGATCGTGGCTGTTCAGATTCGCGAGCTGATAGGGCTGGTGATCGATCAGCACCAGCACGGAATCTTCGGGTCGAAGAAGCGAAGCAAGCCCGTTGCGAAAGGTCATGGTTTCATCCTCTGCTGCTGTCGCGCGTGCAGTGCTGGCCGGTGCGCTCGTCCGGGTCGTTTCTGCATGAGCCGGAGAGTGGGGAGGAAGGTCGGGTCGGAACAATTGTCTGATGGTATCGTGCGCTTTGGACCTGTGGGCATGGCCGGTACATCCGATGCACGGTCGCGTCCGTTGGAAGCTGCGGTCTTTGCCGTCGTGCGTGCATCTCGCCGCCGGCGCACTAATTCGCGTCCTGCGGCGCCGGGCTCCGCATAGCGCGATCGTCAACTCGGTCTTCCGGTCGCGGCGTGAGCCGTGCCGCCTTCGCTCCCCGCCCTGCGCAGTCGCCTCGCGGCGGAGCAGCCCCGATCGTGGACGACGACTCGCGTTTCATTCCCGCGCACGGTGTATGTGGCGCATTCGACGACGGATTGTGAGCAGTGGCGGGCAAGTACGCGCGCGCGGATGCGCAGGACTCCCGCGAGGCGGCGGTGTCGGCCAGCCGCAAGGATGTGATGGCCGCCTGCAGGCAGGTGAGCACATGTTTCACGATCTCGGTCGCAGCGCCTTGGTCCCAGAGATCGGGCAGAAGCTCGATGCCGGTTTCGCCCTGCCCCGGAGCGGTTCACCCCCGCCGCGTGAAAATGGGTCTCGATGTGGACCGAGAACGCCTCCCGCCCTGACAGCGAAATAGGAACGGCCGCAAGGCTGGCACCAACTCGGCAGTTTCTGCGCCGCAAAGCTCAAGAGTGCTCGCTACCGTTCACTCATCCTGACTTTCCGCGAGAAGCCAGCCATGAGCCAACTTCACTCTCATCTGATTTTGCAGATCGTCGGCCTTGGCATCAGCGTGATCTGCCGCGGGGCTTCGTCCTGTCGCCACAAACTTCGATTGTCGCATTGCGCGGCATGCTTGCGGGTGAAGCTGGTACGCCACGCCGAGCCGCGCGAGATCGCGAACGCCGTGGTCTTTCTGGACTGTCCCGCCGCGAGCCTGATGACCGACGCCGTCCTGACCGCCGACGCGGGCGCGACCGGGTAGGCCGATGTTCGGCGGCAGGCCAATCGCCTGCGGTCCCCTCCGTTCGCCACGCGGACCCGTGCAGCGCCTTGCCCCGCAGTACCCGACAATCGCTCAAGCTCAATGGAAGGAAGCTTCACCATGGCTTTCATTACGACGTCCGACGGCACACGTCTGTTTTGCAAGGATTGGGGTCCGAAGGATGCCCAGCCCGTCATGTTCCATCACGGCTGGCCACTCAGCGCCGACGACTGGGACAACCAGATGCTGTTCTTCCGATCGCATGGCTATCGCGTGATTGCACATGATCGGCGCGGTCATGGCAGATCCGACCAGACCGACAGCGGCAACGACATGGACACCTACGCCGCAGATGTCGCGGCGATTACGCAGACGCTGGATCTGCGGGACGCGATCCATATTGGCCACTCGACCGGTGGTGGTGAGGTCACGCGCTATGTTGCCCGCGCCGAGCGCGGCCGCGTGGCAAAGGCCGTCCTGATGGGCGCTGTTCCGCCCGTGATGGTGCAGTCCGCGACGAACCCGGATGGTGTGCCGCTCCAGGTCTTCGACGGCTTCCGTTCCGCATTGGCGGCGAACCGTGCCCAGTTCTTTCTCGATGTGCCGAGCGGACCATTCTATGGCTTCAACCGCGAGGGCGCGAGGGTCAGCCAGGGGCTGATCGACAACTGGTGGCGTCAAAGCATGGCCGGTGGCGCCAAGCCGCACTACGACTGTATCGCCGCCTTCTCCGAGACCGACTTCACCGAAGATCTGCAAGCGATCGCTGTCCCCGTCCTGATCGTGCACGGCGAGGACGACCAGGTCGTGCCGATCGAGAATTCGGCCCACAAGGCAATCAAGTTGGTCCGGGACGGCACGCTGAAGACCTATCCAGGTCTCTCACACGGCCTGTTCGCCACTCATCCCGACCTCATCAATACCGATCTGCTCGCGTTCGCTCGCTCGGCCTGACGAGGCGAGCATCACCGGCCTGCGCCCATGCTCAGCAACCACCAGGCGGCGGTGCCGAGAACCAGCATTCCAACCAAGGAAGGACAGATGACCATGACCAATGCCCTGAAGACCATCGCCGCCGTGCCGGCCGCGGGCCGTGTCGCCCTTGGCGTCGGTGCCGGCCCCGTCCGCAACATCGTCCTTGTTCACGGCGCTTTCGCCGACGGGTCGGGCTGGCGGGGCGTGTACGACGAGCTCACCGCGCGCGGCTATGCCGTCAGCATCGTGCAGAACCCGCTGACCTCTTTCGCCGACGATGTCGCAGCGACCCGGCGGGTTCTGAACCGGCAGGATGGCCCGGCGATCCTGGTCGGCCATTCCTACGGCGGCAGCGTCATCACCGAGGCGGGCACCGCCCCGAAAGTCGCGGGCCTTGTCTATGTCGCGGCCTTCGCGCCCGAGGTCGGCCAATCCACACTCGACCAGTACGCCGAGATCCCGCCGCCGCCCGACTTCGTGCCCGAGGAACAACCGGACGGTTTTGCCTATCTGAATGCAGACCGCTTCCACGCAGGCTTTGCCGGTGATGCCAGTGAAGCCGACGCGGCGTTTCTGCGGGATGCGCAGGTGCCGATCGCGATGGCCGCGCTCGCAGCGCCGGTGAGCGTCGCGGCCTGGAAGACCAAGCCCAGTTGGTACGTCGTTGCCACGAAAGACGGCGCCATTGCGCCCGAGCTTCTGCGCAGCACCGCCCGGCGGATCGGCGCCGAGACAACCGAAGTGCCTGGCAGCCATGTCGTGTTCCTGACCCAGCCGAAGGCGGTCGCCGACGTGATCGATGCGGCGGCCAGGGGCGCGGCAAAGGTCGCACAGAACATCGGCGCAAAACGCGCGCGCGCCGCGTCGGAATGACACCGCCGAACCCGTCCGGTCCGCGCCGGAACGAGGGCCCCTTCGGCTCCTGACCTGTGCCCATCGCCCGGGCCGGAGGAAATGGCAAGGGCGCACATCACGCGGCCCACCCCCCCCAGACATGCCGCCGGTCCCGGCTTCCGGGGCCAGCGCTGAACCGGAAAAGGACACGAGAATCATGCCCACACTGTACTATGCCGTTGGCGCCTGCTCGCTCGCACCACACGTCGCTCTCGAATGGATCGGCGCACCGTACGAGGCCGTCAGGGTTCAATATGGCGCCGAGGAGCTTCTCGCCGTGAATCCCGCCGGTGCCGTCCCGACCCTGCGCGAAGACGATGGCTGGCTGCTGACCCAGGCGGGCGCGATCCTCGACTACTTGGCGTCCAAGCACCCCGAGTCTGGGCTGGCCGGCGGCGATGGCGTGCGCGCCAGGGCGGAGGCGCATCGCTGGTCGGCCTTCTTCACCTCTGATGTTCACGCCAGCTTCTGGCCGGTATTCATGCCCTCTCGCTACACGACTGACGAAAGCGAAGCGGCCCGCCAGGCGGTAGTCGAGGCAGGGCACACGCTGGTCGCAAAGCAATTTGGTATTCTGAACCGCCACCTCGATGGCCGGGACTACATCCTTGATGGGGGGCGCTCGGTGATCGACGCCTATTCCTTCCCGATGATGCGCTGGGCTATCAATTTCTTGCCGGGCGGCCTGAAGGAGTATCCGAACGTGCAGGCGCTGCATGACAGGATCGCTGCTGATCCGACGGTGCAGAAGGTTCTTGCGCGCGAGGCGGGGACGTGACCACGAGCGCCATGACAGGAATGACAAGTGGCCTTCACCACGTCACCGGCATCACCGCCGATGTGCAGGCCAATGTTGACTTCTATACCGGTTTCCTGGGTCTGAAGCTGGTCAAGCGGACTGCCGGCTACGCGGATGCCGAGCAACTGCACCTGATCTACGGGGACGGTCTTGGCAGCCCCGGATCCTTGCTGACCTTCCTTGTGTGGGAGGCCACCGGCCGTGGCCGCACCGGCATAGGACAGGTGTCGGAAGTGGCGCTTGCGGTTCCGCCCCTCTCCGTCGGTGATTGGCTGACCAGGGCGCTTGCTGCCGGTGTTCCGCTCGACGGACCATCGCGCGAGTTCGGAGAGCCGGTCCTGCGGCTGAAGGACCCGGACGGGCTGATCGTGAAGTTGGTCGGAGTCGACATGCCGACATCGGCTCCTCTTCCGGGCGCGCCCACTCGGTTGCGGGGCATCACCGTCCTGACCGACAAGGCACCACAGACCGCAACGTTCCTGACGCGTTTCGGCTACAGCCACGCGCAGCGCGCCGGCGCGACGCAGCGCATGATGTCCGACACCGATATTGTCGACGTCAGGGAAGTCTCGGGCTTCGTGCCGTCCGTGCCGGGAGCCGGCGTGCCGGACCACGTGGCTTTCCGCGCGCAGGATGCCGATGCGGTCCGATCCATGCGGCTGTCGCTCAAGGACCACGGACCGACCGAGGTTCACAACAGAAAGTACTTCCTGTCGCTCTATGTTCGCGATCCCGCCGGCATTCTGATGGAATTCGCGACGGACGGGCCTGGGATGACGGTTGACGAAGCGCCCGACGCGCTTGGCCAAACCCTGTTTCTGCCGCCGCGGGATGTCGGCCGCGCCGACAGTCTGAAGGCAATGCTGCCGCAATTTGCCCTGCCGGGCGAGGAGCGTTTCCCCGTCCGCGACCTCCCCTTCACGCATCGCTTCAACCGTCCGGCGCACCCGGATGGCTCGGTTTTAGTGCTGCTGCATGGCACGGGCGGAAACGAAGCCGACCTGATGCCGATCGCCCGCCGCATCGCGCCGCGTGCGACGCTCCTGGGGGTGCGCGGGCGCGCGACCGAGGAAGGAATCAATCGCTGGTTCCGCCGGGTCGATGCCACGACGTACGACGAGGCGGATCTCCGCAGCGAAGCCGAGGCCTTCGCGGCCTTCGTCAAGGGTGCCGTCACCGGCTACGCGCTCGACGCCGAGAGGCTTTCGTTTCTTGGATATTCCAACGGGGCGAGCCTTCTGGCTGCCGTCATTCTCCTCCACCCCGGTGTCGTGCAGCGCGCGATCCTTCTGCGCGGCATCCAGGCGTCGGAGAGCCTGGAGGCTGCGGATCTCTCGGAAACGCGCGTGCTGGTGCTCGATGGACGTGACGATCCCGTTGTCCGCGACGCGTCGACGCTGGCAGACGAGCTGAGGGCGCGAGGCGCGAAAGTCGAGTCCATGACGCTCGAAGCCGGCCATGATCTGTCCGGCGCAGATGTCACTCAGGCGGCGCGATGGCTTCGACAGAATCTTTCGGCCGCGGCGCCTGTTTAGGGGCCCGATCCCTTCGCTTGAGTGACGGCCCGAAATTGCACCGTCATCGACAACACCGCGAGGCTTCCGCGCACGGGTCTCGTTGTTGGCCGGCAGTGCTCGTGGCCGCAGCTGCATGCGCCGTCGGGTCGGCTCCTCTCTCGATGCCTGGCCGCCGCGCCTGCGTCAGAATTTCCATGACGCGTTCAACAGGAAGTAGTCGGCGTTTCGCCCTCCGGCGCGCTCGAAGCTGTCGCTGGCGAACAGGCGGGCATAGGCGGCCTGCACACTGAGATTGGGCGTCGCCGCCCAGTTCACGGTGACCTGCACCTGGTGGCCAATGAACCGACCGCTCCCGGCCGTGCCGAAAACGGCGATGCCGGGCGGCAGATAGAAGGCGTCCGCTTCGCGATGCCGCCAGAGGGCCGCGTAGTCGAAGCCGATGCGAAGGCCCGCCCGCGGTTCGACCGTCAGTGTCGGATGCAAGCCCATGATGTTCGATGGCGCAAACCAGCCCGCCTCGGAAGTATAGGGCAGCTTCGGGTAGGGCACGACGAAGGTGCCGACCCGGCCGTCGCCCAGATCGCCGTCGCCGCTTGCGATGTCGGCGCGCAGGCCGAGCCGCGGGCGCCACAACGCGTCGGCGACCGTGTATCCGACCTCGTTCGCCAGCGTCCAGGCTCGGATCTCGGCGCTGCCGAAACTCCCGAACTGATAGGCGGCCTCAAGGTCCCAGTCCCAGGAGCCGCTGCGACCGAAGACGCGCGCGCCGACGGTGTGACGAGTCTCGTCGGCGTGTCCCTGCGCGAGGCGAACATCGTTGCGCTCGTGCCCGATGTAGTAGACGTCGAGGCCAAGGCCCGGGACCGCAGCGATCGACGACGTCGCATAGGCACCCCAGAACTGGTTCGTCCGGGTCGAGCGGTCGTTGAAGGCGTCGAAGCGGGGAATGACGGGCCGGGTGTAGAAGGCGTCGATGCGCAAGCCGCTCTGCACGGCCCAGATGGCGCGCACGCCGTCGAAGGATGCACGCGTGTTGGGCCCTTCGCGGGTGCCGATCATGCGCAACGACCCGAACGAGAGTTCCTGGCGACCGGTGCGCAGCGTGAAGCGGCCGTCGACGATCGGCGCGTTTAGGTCGATGAAGGCTTGCGCGAGTTCGGCGGCATTGTCCTGCGTCGGCGCCAGGGGCACGCGCTCGCCCCAGCCGCCATAGACGCCCACCTGCACGAAGGCGCGCACATTGTCGTTGAGGTGCAGGTCGACGTGGAGCAGCGCGCGCCCCAGGACGTAATCCTCGCGCGGACGTCCGCCGAAGCCCAATCCGAGCCGGTCGTACCGCTCGTAACGTGCGCGCAGCTCGCTGCCGACGCTCAGGAATGACGGTCCCGGTCCGAGGCGGATGTATTTGAGGGCGTCGAGCGGTCCGGTGTGCAGCGCCGGATCGGCAAGTGCCCGCCAGTCTTCGTCGAAGCGGTGCATCCGAATCTGCGGCCGCGCGGGCGTCAGCGCGGCGGTTGGCGGCGGCGGCGCCTCCGCCCACGCGACTTGGGCCAAACCTGTCGCGAGCATCAGGCCCGCGAGAGCGGACCAACCGGATCGCGTGTGCTCAGCCATGGCGCCCGTCCGGCCCGGACACGTCCGCCCACGCCGCGGAGGGCTGGGACTGCGCAGGTTGCCTGGTACGCCGGAGGCGTAGGTCGGTGGCGACCCCTGATATGGTCAGCGTGTTGCGGCGTGTCATCGCGTTCGGCCTCCTGGAGAAGGCTCGACACGCTTGCGCTCGCAAGCAGCACCGAGCTGTGCTCGATGGCTAGCTCGACCGCCAGGCCGTCGCGGCTCCAGGCTTGCCGATCACACGCCGTGCTTGCGGCTGACGGGCAGCGGCAAGCGGCCCTGCGGCTTCGGAGCCCTTGAAAGATCCTGCGCCGGACTGGCCTGGACGGCGCAGGCTCAGTGACGACGACCATTGCGTTCCGACGCCACGGACGCCCGATCGCGGATCGGGATCGCAAGCTCGCGCAGCTCTCGGCGGCGCAGGCCCGCCAGGCATCGCGAAGCCGCTCGCCGCAGGAACCTTCGTCGCTGTTGCCGAGAGACGCGGCGGCCGACCATGCGCCGCGCGCGCCGGCGTGGACCGTGCGAATCCGGTGCAGCGGGATGGCACCGGCCTGCGCATTCGCCGAAGCGGGCCGGTTGCGCCGGCCGCCGCTCCGGAGACCCTCCGGAGCTCCACGCGCAGGCCATCGTCACCGGCCGTGATGGACCCGCAAGATCGGCGCGCAGACCGCAGCTTCGGCGCCGCGACAAGCTTTGCCGCCGGCTAGAGAGCTGCTCGGGAAGCAGGTGCCGCTTTCATATCGAGCGGACCGCATGCGGACGAGGCGGAGCCCGGCCATTCCCCGTCATCGCGCCACATGGCGCGCCTTACTCAGATTTTCCCGATGGAGGACAAAGATGCGCAACGACCAGCCGCCCGAAATGGCTTCGACACATCCGGGTTCCACCAGACGCGCGAACGACATCCAGGCGCCGCCCGGTGCCGACCTGATCGTCTTCAATGCAAGGGTCTTCACAGGCAATCTCGCGCAACCCGAAGCCTCCGCCTTTGCGGTCAGGAGCGGCCGCATCTACGCGGTCGGCACCGATGACGAGATCCTCGTGCTGAAAGCTTCCCGCACGCAAATCATCGACGCGGGCGGCCGCAGGCTGATCCCGGGCATCAATGATGCCCACATGCACCTCCTCAACGAGGCCAACTACACCCTCAATGTCCGGTGGGACGGCGTGCCCACGCTGCGCCGGGCATTGGCCATGCTGAGCGAGCAGGCGCAACGCACGCCGGAGGGCCACTGGGTCAAAGTGATTGGCGGCTGGTCACCCTACCAGTTCGACGAGAACCGCTTTCCCACCATGAAGGAACTGCGGAGCGCCGTGCCCGACCGCCCTCTGCTCGTGCAGTACGCCTACAATCGCATGCTCCTGAACGAACCGGCGATGGAAGCACTCGGCGTGGGCACCGAGCGGTTCCCCGACTTCCAGGTCATCGAGTTCGAGAAGGACACGCAGGGGAACCATACGGGTGTCGTGCATGGCGACACGTTCGGCTTCCTCGCTCTGGAGACGCTGCTGCCTCAGCCGAATTTCGATGAGCAGCTGAGCTCGCTGGCCCACACGATTCATGGCCTGAACCGCTTCGGCGTCACCTCGGTGTTCGATTGCGGCAGCAGGGGTGTGGATCGGCATGGAAAAAGGACCCCGCTGAAGGGGTGATCGGCGTCCAAACGGGACCCCTTTGGTGATGGGGTTCACGCTGGTTCCTGGGATGACCGGGGGCCTGTTTCGGGATGCTGGTGGTGG